>Ga0257124_1000804_pt1 | contig 29414 bp, 26 predicted proteins | sample SI106_150metaG_FD_190154 | JGI IMG/M metagenome (GOLD analysis project Ga0257124, IMG submission 190154) | Marine microbial communities from Saanich Inlet, British Columbia, Canada - SI106_150 | ecosystem: Environmental > Aquatic > Marine > Inlet | place: Canada: British Columbia | collected...
ATATATTTTATATGTCTAAAAAATCGATTATACAGAAAAAAAATTTTTTTTCACAATTCGACAGTATCAATTTGTGTTAATTATATAATTTTAATCACTCAAAATATATATTTTTTTAATTCTCAAAATATATATTTTTTTAATTCTCAGAATATATATTTTATATGTCTAAAAAATCGATTATACAGAAAAAAAATTTTTTTCACAATTCGACAGTATCAATTTGTGTTAATTATATAATTTTAATCACTCAAAATATATATTTTTTTAATTCTCAAAATATATATTTTTTTTATTCTCAGAATATATATTTTATATGTCTAAAAAATCGATTATACAGAAAAAAAATTTTTTTTCGCAATTCGACAGTATCGTTTTGTGTTAATTATATTATTTTAATCACTCAAAATATATATTTTTTTAATTCTCAGAATATATATTTTATATGCAAAAAAAACGATTATGTAGAAAAAAATTTTTTTTTTCATGATTCGACAGTGTCGTTTTGTGTTAATTATATAATTTTACTCACTCAAAATATATATTTTTTTATTTCTCAGAATATATATTTTATATGTCTAAAAAATCGATTATGTTGACATGTTCATGATTATACAGTGTCGTTTTGTGTTAATTATATAATTTTAATACCACAAAATATATATTTTTTTATTTCTCAGAATATATATTTTATATGTCTAAAAAATCGATTATGTTGAAAAAAAATTTTTTTTCATGATTATACAGTGTCGTTTTGTGTTAATTATATAATTTTACTCACTCAAAATATATATTTTTTTATTTCTCAGAATATATATTTTATATGCAAAAAACGATTATGCAGACATGTTCATAATTCGACAGTATCGTTTTATGTTAATTATATAATTTTAATCACTCAAAATATATATTTTTTTATTTCTCAGAATATATATTTTATATGCAAAAAAAACGATTATGTAGACGTGTTCGTAATTCGACAGTATCGTTTTGTGTTAATTATATAATTTTAATACTTCAAAATATATATTTTTTTATTTCTCAGAATATATATTTTATATGCAAAAAAAACGATTATGTAGACATGTTCGTAATTCGACAGTATCGTTTTGTGTTAATTATATAATTTTAATACTACAAAATATATATTTTTTTATTTCTCAGAATATATATTTTATATGCAAAAAAAACGATTATGCAGACATGTTCATAATTCGACAGTATCGTTTTATGTTAATTATATAATTTTACTCACTCAAAATATATATTTTTTTAATTCTCAGAATATATATTTTTTTAATTCTCAGAATATATATTTTTTTAATTCTCAGAATATATATTTTATATGTCTAAAAAATCGATTATGTTGACATGTTCATGATTCGACAGTGTCGTTTTGTGTTAATTATATAATTTTACCCACTCAAAATATATATTTTTTTTATTTCTCAGAATATATATTTTATATGCAGAAAAAAAATTTTTTTTCACAATTCGACAGTATCAATTTGTGTTAATTATATAATTTTAATCACTCAAAATATATATTTTTAATTCTCAGAATATATATTTTATATGTCAAAAAAATCGATTATGTAGACATGTTCATGATTCGACAGTGTCATTTTGTGTTAATTATATAATTTTACTCACTCAAAATATATATTTTTTTATTTCTCAGAATATATATTTTATATGCAAAAAAAAACGATTATGCAGACATGTTCATAATTCGACAGTATCGTTTTATGTTAATTATATAATTTTAATCACTCAAAATATATATTTTTTTAATTCTCAGAATATATATTTTATATGCAAAAAAATCGATTATGTAGACATGTTCATAATTCGACAGTATCGTTTTATGTTAATTATATAATTTTAATCACTCAAAATATATATTTTTTTATTTCTCAGAATATATATTTTATATGTCTAAAAAATCGATTATGCAGACATGTTCATAATTCGACAGTGTTGTTTTGTGTTAATTATATAATTTTACTCACTCAAAATATATATTTTTTTATTTCTCAGAATATATATTTTATATGCAAAAAAAACGATTATACAGACATGTTCATAATTCGACAGTATCGTTTTATGTTAATTATATAATTTTAATCACTCAAAATATATATTTTTTTAATTTTCAGAATATATATTTTATATGCAAAAAAACGATTATGCAGACATGTTCATAATTCGACAGTATCGTTTTATGTTAATTATATAATTTTAATCACTCAAAATATATATTTTTTTAATTCTCAGAATATATATTTTATATGCAAAAAAAAACGATTATGCAGACATGTTCACAATTCGACAGTATCGTTTTAACACTACATAAATATATATTTTTATTTCTCAGAATATATATATTTTATGTCAACAAAAACGATTACATTGACATGTTCGCATTACGACAGTTTTTGTATAAAATATATATTTTTAATTTCTTAAAATATATATTTTAATATGTGTTTATAAAAACAATTATATTGACCTGTTCATATTATGATAGTATAGATTTATAATTCTTATATGATTTTATGATGAAATTTATCAAAATAATGTTTATTATATACATATTCAAAATCACTATCCAATAATTTAGTAATCATATCAATTAGATATAAAGGTGCACGTGATTTACTATGTATATGAAAATTATTACCTGGTATTTCGCTACGAATAGACCAAGACATATTGTTATGTATGTTTTTATAAAGACGTATTTTATATCCATCTTTTTTATCTATAAATATTCCAAATACATGATATAATTTATGATCGAATGTTTTAAGATCATCTACAATATAATTAAGATTAGTAGTGGTAGTAAGAGCTATATTTGACATTTTTATAATATTATATATATATTATTATTATAAAAAATTTTATTTCAATTTTTATTCCATATCACCTTATTAATTATGTCAGTATATCCCTGAATTATTTTAATGACTTTCATTGATACATTATCATCTATATAATCGCAAGAAATTATTTTATTATTGTATTTATAACTATCTACCGATATTTTTACAGAATTTAATATCATATCTGCTTTTAAATTTCCAATAACCATTGTTCCTTTGTCTATTGATTCTTGTCTTTCTGTACTATCACGTAAGCTTACAGCAGGAAAGTTTAAGATTGCGGATTCTTCAGCTAATGTCCCAGAGTCCGATAATACACACTTTGCAGATAATTGTAATTTACAATAATCAAAATATCCAAATGGTTTTAACATTTGAATTAATTTATTTAATTTGATATTTCTTTGTTTTAATTTTTTTACTGTTCGAGGATGTGCAGAAAAAATAATAGGTATTTTATATTTATCACATAACACATCTAATGATAGCAATAACATATCAAATGTTTTATTATTATCTATATTTTCTTCTCTGTGCAATGATAATAAAAAAAATTCATTTTTTTTGATGTTTAAATTATTTAAAATATCACTATTATCAATTTTATTTTTATATGTTATTATAACTTCTTGCATAGGTGAACCTATAACAAATGTATGATCGCTTCTCCTTCCTTCACGAATTAAATTTCTTCTTGCATTTTCACTATAACACATGTTTATATCGCTAATATGATCAAGTATTCTTCTATTTATTTCTTCAGGTAAATTTTCATCATAACTTCTGTTCCCAGCTTCCATATGAAAAACAGGAATTTTTAATCGTTTAGCTGCATATGCGCCTAACCCACTATTTGTATCACCTAATACTAAAAGCGCATCAGGTTTTTCTGTGGATAATATTTTATATATCCCACTTATCAATTTTCCTACCTTATCACAAGGATTATCACCTGTTATGTTTAAATAATAATCAGGATATTTTAAATTGAAATTATTGATAAATATATTGTATAATTCTTGATCATAATTTTGACCTGTATGAATAATTATATGTTTAAAATATTTATCTAATTTCTTTATAATTAGCGATAATTTTATCATTTCTGGTCTTGTTCCTAGAATAGTAACAACTTTCATGTTTATTACATGTTAATTCTTTAAATATTTTTATTAATAATAACGAATATAAACATAATATAGCTATAAATATCATATAAAGTATTTGATAATTTATAACAAAAAGTTTTAAATTATTAGTAAAAAATTATTTTTTTAATTATATAAAAATGAGTTACTCAATTTCAAATGCAGCATATAGTACGATATTCCGCTCGTTAGGCAGTGTAAATGATTGGCCATTAGATATCTCGGTTGATAAATTAGATCCGCATTTATTAACAGGTATGAATAATGCTACTGGAAACCTCGAAGTCACTTTTAATATGCCGAGTACTTCAACATTAACAAGAGATATATGTATGAATGTAGCTGGGAATAATGTATTAGGATATCATATATTAACCGTACCAACTGTCCCTGAAAATCATATGTATAAATGGTTGATGGATTGGGATTTAAATGGAATAACATGGAATGGTGCAGAAGGTGATGTATTATTAACTCTATATGGTACGGAACATGCATCAAATGTTGTTGAAGCGATACCTCTAGCACATTATACTGAGGGTAATGCAATTGATTTCGTATATAATCCTTGTTCATTTGATTATAACGAAAATTTAAATAATAGTTTTGCGAATGACGCTAGAAACAGTAAATTAAAAATTATAGATGGGTTAAATTTCTTATATTATGCACATGAATGGAAATATTCTGATGTAACAGCTGTATTGAGCTTTTCTGACTTTGGAACAAGTAATTCCGCAGTAATATTACGTGAATTAGATATTTTGCCTGGTACAGTTTTACCTCCAAGTCAAAATAATGGTGGAGGCGGATTGGATTTAGCATCAGTAGAAATTACTGCTTCTAATACAACAGGATTTTCGAATACACCAGTTGCAACAATAAATTATTCACAAGTATTTAATGTAATGAATTTTCATTTGGAAGCTACATGGCAAGGGGCTATAACTACCGATAATCTAGACGGTGATTTGATAATCGAGATATTAGGTTTAACACCTCCAGTAACAAAAAATATTGTTGATGTTAAATATCAATTACCTCTTATCAATGGGTTTGAAATTGCAGTTAAAGGTGAAATATTTGCTAGTGGTGGAAGAACATTTATAAAGATTAAAGCTGTAATCAATAATAAAGAATTATTTGTAAGATTAACTAATAATGGTACAGTCGAAATTGATGGTAAATATTGGTTATCATAAAAACTTTATAAAAAATATTAATTAATTATTTCTATATAAATATGTTATTGATATATAGAAATATCATCAGTGCTGTTGTTACAATAGTATTACTAGTAGGAAGTACAACACTTACAATAAATAAAAATAATATGATTAAATGTGATACAACACAATTTATAAGAGAAATAAACGATAATTAATATAGTAACTAAATTTAATTTTTAAATATAATAAAAATTAAATTTATAGTATAAATAAGAATATTTTACTTTAGATGATATATTTATATTTCTAATTAATAAAGTCGTCAAAATCTCCATACCGTTCTCCATTATTATCAAAATCATCACCACCAAAATCATCATCAAAATCATCACCATATTGTCCATCATTTTGTGTATTGTCATCGAAATCAGGTTGTATGAAATGTGATAATTCCTGTTGTGTATACATTACATTTGATTTTTCGTCGTCACCACTTAGTAAATTTAAATTAGATTGTAATATTGAGGGTTGTTTCTGATATATATCATCTTCTAGTTGGTCAAAATCTTGAACTTGATACGCTTCTTGTTGTGGTTCTTTCTGTTGTTCAATTTGTTTATCTACGCCACTAATATCATCAATTTCACTAATTTTCTTCATAAATATATCTGGTATTTGAAAATCACGAATGAGATCTTCTAAATAATTTTCCTTATCTCTAATATATTTATCATAGAATTTTCTGGCTGCTTGTTTTTTTGCGGAATTTTGCTTAGTGTCTTTAGACATTGGTAAATTAAACTTGATATATTTTTTATTACTCTTATCATCAGGAGATGTAACTTCTATTCTATACACGATATTAAATGTTTTATTCTTTTTTGCTACTTCAAATGGTGTAGAATTCATATCTATAAATGATTTAGTAAATTTATCAATAAACATGTTTTTAACTAATGTTATAGGGTCTAATAGCAATATATCTTCTTTTGTATTTAATTTTGATTTATAATCAAATTTATTTAATAAATTGTAAACAAAATTTTGTACATATCTGAATCCTCCGCCATAACCGTCATCTGTAGACATATATATTGCATGAATAACTGCTTCAAACGTATCCTCTAAAATACTATCAGACATCTTATTATTGATTCCTACATTCAAAATAAATTTACCAAAACTCAAAAATTTAGCAAATGTTGCAAATACTTCCTTACTTTTTAAGAAATTAGCTAATGTATCAATAGTTTCTAATTTTGTTATATGATCAAATTGTCGCTTATCAGTTTTATCGGAAAAAATATCTTCTTCGTCGAAATAGTCCCTGATAAAATTAGTAACTGCAAAATTTGCAGCTACATCACCATAAAATTCAGGAATTTCTAAATTCTCATGTCTCAAAGTATTTTTAGTTACAAATGCTATCGCATAATAACGCAACAACGATACATCATTCATAATTTGTTGGCGTTGTTTAACGTTAATACCCGCTAATATCATTAAATATGCAAAAAATATTTGTGGGTTTTCCGTTTTTCGAATTTTTTCGGCAACATTATTAGAGAATTCGATATTTTTACGTAAACTCATTTTATATATATAAATTTATATATATAAAAAAATAATTTCAATTATTTTTATTCGAATCCTAAATATTCCAATACATGTTTATCGGCTTTAATTGAATCAGGATCAAATTTTTCTAAATATAATTTGTTAAAATACCTACATCTACTTAATGCAACATAACATTGCCCAGAACTAAAAATATTTTTACCTGCATCTACTACACATTCATCTAGTGTTTGGCTTTGACTCTTATGAATTGTTATCGCATAACTAAGTATTAACGGTATTTGTTTTCGATATAGAATTTTATTCTCGTATTTTACAGACCATTCTACATATTTAAGCGTAACTGGTAATTTTATCACCTTAAATTGAACTTCTACACTATCTTTAAACAAATTAGTAACGATGCCCACTGAACCATTAACTATTTCAGGATTATCTGCATGATTTCTTATGCACATTACTTGACAACCTAATTTTAATGTCAATTCACGTTCTATATGAAATGATCCAAATAGAGATTTTTTATAATTTTCGCTTATTGTTGATATTTCATATTTACCTGATCTAGTATTCTTTTGCTTTACTTTATCTATCGATGTATATAATATTTCTATTGAATGTAATTGTTTTAATTGTTTATAGTTATATGTGTTTGCGCTGGATTTATAAGGAAAAAGTCTAACAGGTTGTATATCCCTTTTAGTTTTAAACCCATTATCATCATCACAAAAATTACCATCGATACATTCCCTTTTATATGCAACATGTCTTGAATATAACATCTTGCTATCATTTTTATTTATATTACCTATTCTAGCACGCTGAAGCAAATCAAAATATTTCTTATCTGCAAATCTTTTACAATCATTTAATTGATAAATTAACAACTCTTTATTAGCATTTGCATCTAGCCATATATCTGACATAAATACATACGGTGCTTTGACAGGAGGCAATTGTAAAAAATCCCCAGAAAAAATAACTTGTACACCTCCAAATAGGTCATTCTCATTTTTTCTAACTTTTTTCATTATATAATCAAGTTTCTCAAATAAATACATTGATAACATGGAAACTTCATCAATTATAAGTATATCTATAGAAGATAAATATGTTATTTTTTTTCTATTTGAATCTTGGAGCATTTTGAATAGATTTTCTTTTGTATCTCGAGCTAATCTAACACCAAATGCTTTATGGACAGTAATGCCCCCTAAATTTAATGCTGAGATTCCTGTTGTAGATGTTATACATATATTTCTATCATCATATTTTTGGATAATATGTTTTAATAATGTTGTTTTACCAGTACCCCCTGGACCCATTATACATACATTCTCACCTTCACAAATTTTTGATAATATGTTATATTCTACATCGCCATTCTTATATAAATCGCTTTTTAAATGAAGATTCTCGTCATTGAATTGCATTTTGGTAATTAAAAATTTTTATAAAGTTTATATTTAAACTAGTATATTAAAATCTTTAATTTTTTATAAAAATTTTCAATTTATATTTATTGTACCCACCAGAAGTTATCAATATTACCTCTTTTTCGAGAATCCTCAAAAATACGTAACTCTCTTGTTTGTTTATATGACTTCCATACACACAGAAGTTTTTTATATATACTTGTAATAAAATTGTATACACCCATATTCATATTTTAATTATATTTATAAAAAATAAAATATATTCAATTTATATTTATAAAAAAAAATTGAATATATTTTTAAACATATTTCTTTATTAAAATATATCTGATAATTATATTAGATTAGTAGGTTATAAACCAAAATTTACGAAATTGCTGGATGAATACGGTGTAAATGGAGACCTCTTATGCAAATATTTGTATGAGAGTGGCGGGGTAATTACAGGATCATTTGTATTACAAGTTCTTTTAAATGAGACATATGAGAATCATGATATAGATTTTTTATCCCTTCAAAAAATTGTAAACAAATACAAATAAATACCGATCGCACATATAATTATTGCGGAGATTTAGAATTGATGATATATGATAATACAACGTGTGGAAAATTATTATATAGAGGGAAACGATAAATCCAAATCTATAACATATACAAAATTTCAATTTATAGAAGTAAAATGTGACAATATATTAAAATACATTGATAAGAAGTTTGATTTATCGTTTTGTAAAGTATGTTTTGATGGGGAGAATATTACAGTTATGAATAATATAAATGATATATTTAGAAAAAAAGGAAGAATAGATATGTGGAATAAATCCAAACAGGTTACAAAAAAAAGAATAGATAAATATAAAAATAGAGGGTTTGATATAAAAACAAGAATAAATATTTTATTGTATTAGTTTAAAATAATAAAATATTTATTCTTGTTTTTATATCGATTATTTAACCTACATACTAAGAAACATTTATCTATATCGATAAATAATCTGTTTAATTAAAGTTATATATAAAAATTGTAATAATAAATAAGTTTTTAGTATGTAATAATAAATACAATTTTAGATTAAATATATTCATTTCAAATAAATATATTTATTTGAAATGAGAATAACAACATGGACTAATAATTATGGATATGTGAAATATTTAGTTTATCATGATTATTCATTATCGAACGACTACGATGAAAAACGGATAAAATGTGATAATATATTCAAAGGGAAAATAACAAATAATAAACTTATGCTTGATAAAACACAACCAAATTGTATAACTAAACAATCTATACATACAATTTCATATTCAATCAGCGATGATTCGTTAATCATTTTATGTTCTGGAGATTTATGCAATAAAAAAAATGATGAAAATGTAACTACAATGATGGGTATGTTTAATGATAACCATGGGGTTTATTTAAAGTATAATAAAATAAAAGGATATTCAATTGTAAAAAGAACCACGAAAAATGGAAAAACTAAAAATAAAGAAATTATGCAGCAAAAATGGAAATATTTTCATGTATTACATAATCCCATCACATTATATTTCAGATATATATCTTATACACATATAGAATGTGGAATTGTCGAGAAAAATAAATTTTATCCGTTAATAGACGATATAAAAATACATAATAATTATACAGTTTTTGAATTACCTATTAGATATTCGATAAGTTCGACTGGAGGCGGTAAAGGTGGTAGTATCGAACAACTTTATCATATAATGGTATATACAATCGATAATAATGTTTATGATACATAATGAAAATATATAGTTATGTTGTCTTTCCATCTAGACGGGATATCTTTGGAAATCGTAGTACATTTATTTTGATTAGAGGCATAAATATTAAATATAATATAACATCCGATATGTTTTCCTTCACAAATAGTATAATTTAGTAAAAATGACTTATCCATTAATCTCGTGTCCAAATGTTTAGATTCATCTATATTTACAAATATTTGTGTATTTTTGATATTATCAACAGTATATACATTATCAAAATTATTATCATATTTTAATATATTATCAATTGAGTTCATTTTACTTAAAAGATAACTTTATAATATCATTATGATCTCGTAAAAATTTCAAATTTTTAATAAAACTATTTTCTTGATCATAATATACTTTTTTGAAATTTTTAAATAATATCAAATTACACATCTGATTATCATATATATTTGTAATAAACATATTTGATATGTTATATTTATCATGGGGTAATATATATTTTGATTCTTTGGTATATTTTTTATTTATATAATCGATAACAATATTTTTATTTTGTTCAATTACAAACCCATATGTATTTTGCAATATTTTAACATTATACATATTTAATAATTTCTTAGTAACAGTATTAAGTTTTATTTTATCACATATTAATTTTAACAAATCATTATTTATATTTTTATGTATTAATTCAGTCAATAATATAAATTTAGAACTCGATATATCAAAATTAATATCGATATTATTCATATAAAAATCGTGTTTATTTATGTTTGTTGTGGAATATATAGATACATATGGTATAGTATCAATTAATATAAACATTTCGTTTTCATCAAAAAAAGTTTTATATCTTATCCATTTGATATATAATTTTTTATGATACTTTTGTGATAAATATATCATTATATATAAATTATATAAATTATCAAATATCGTACTATTCAATTCACAATAAATTTTATCATTATCATCATAATCTATTCTTATTTCATAATCATCAAATAAGGAAATTTCATTTGCTAATTTTTTAATAGAGTTGTGATTTATATTTAAATTTATAAATTTATCTCTGTTTATATGCTTTGATAATAAATCTTGTTTATTATATATAACATGATGTTTCATAGCTGTTCTAAATAATTGAAACACATATTTAGTAGCATTATATAATATTATACTTCGTTTATATTGATAGTTATTATCATTATGTTCTAGTTTTGATAGTTTAACTCCTTCAAAAGGATTGATTTTACACGTATAATCTTTTTTTGATATTTCATTAAATATTTGTCGCAATTTATCATTTATATGTGTATTTTCAAACTTATCTGTATAAGTATTGTACAAACGAATTGATAATGAAGGGTTGATAACATGATATTTACTATTATTTATTATCTGATTTATAAGAAATTCATTGGAATATAAATCAGAAACAATGTAATTACAGTTAAAATCTACTTGTATAGGGGTTTTATATATGATACTATCTATTTTTAAGTGGTTAACCATACCATTATTTAATAAATTGTTGAAATTATTATTATTGTCCCGAGAAGATAGAACAATTATATTATACTCTAAATATTTATCTGTTATTTCATGTATATTATCTATGTATGAATAAGGAGATATTATGCAAAATTTATTCGAAGTAGTTTTTAAATCATTTGTATAATTAAATATATATTCATAGCTCAATTGTTGTATATTATGCACATAAAATTTATTTGGTATAGATTGTTGTAATGATTTTAAATATTCATTTATAAAAATATTTTGTAGTTTTTTAGAATAAATAATATAAATATTATTAACATTGTCATTCGTGTACATATTATAAATTGCATTCATTACATTTATACTATGTTCTATAGTACTCACTGGGATTATGATATTAAACCCTTGTTTATTTCCATAAATGGTTTTATGTGAAATAAATTTATCGAATATATCATCAAAAACAATATTATCGTGTAGTAATTTTGATAATGTTTTGGTATCTAACTTAAAATTTGTATTAATTTTACCCCACTTATCATCATTGATAATAGTATTACTAAATATTTTTATTTGTAAATTATATTTGTATATATTATATGATTTATTTATTTTATATATATATTTAAATGTGTATCTGTCATTATAATTAGTATTTTTAGACAGTGTATATGTTGGAATATTTTTAATATCAGATAAAAATTTATCTAGCATATAATTATAATACTTATATGTTATATTCTCACACACACTTAGTATATTATGATTAGTATAATATATATTTTGTATATCATGATATTTATATTTTTTAATTATTAGTTTATTTATTATATCAATATCTATATGATAATACGATTTTAAATTATCATTTATCCCACCTATAGTTTTATATATATTTTTACTAATATATATAATGCAGAATTTTTGATTTACGTCGTTATATTTAGAATTAACATTGATATATATATTTTTGAAATGTATTTTAGGTAGAAAATTTTCTGTTAATGTTGTATTATTTGGAATGAACAATAAATTCTCACAAGACGAAAATCTACATATAAAATTTAATGCAATGCTCGGTACACATATATCATCTGAATCAATTGTTATATAATGTATTTGTGTATCATTTGTTATAGTACTTCTAATTATATCTATTTTTTGTTTATTAGAATTATTTATTGTCCATTGTAAAATTAATATTTCTTTAACATTTAATTTCAACCAATTTTGTATTATATCAATATTTATCATGTCTGTGGGAGATGATATAGTGATAATAGATATATCAAATAATTTTTTAGATGTTCCATTGTGAGTTGATATTATACTCATATTTTATATAAATTGAAATTTTAATTTTTAAACTTTTAATTAGAATAAATAAACTTAATTATTGGGTATTATCTATATTTAAATAAGTATATTATAAATATAATTTTGGATAATACCAAGATTAACAGTATATTTATATTAAGACATATATCATTTTTTATTGTTATTATTATTAAAACAATTATCAACCACAATATCAACATCGGATGGGATGAATTTTCGATTATATCGTACCCATTATTCAATTTATTAAATACTATTAAGTTTCCGATAAAAAATGCGTAAAATATTTAATGTCTGTGTATAAAACAAAGTGCAATATAATTAAATTTAAAAATCCTCTAAGTATATATACTAAATATCATAAATATAAGAAATTTTTGTTTTTGAATTGTTACGAATTGTGATATGATAATAACGATAATGTTGATAATAAAAGAAATTTTAATTGGTTATGCAAAATTTTTTATGGTAAGTATATGATAAATGTAAATTTAATACATACCAGATATAAATTTACGATATCGTTTATATTGCAATTCATAGTAAAAATACAAAATAAATATTTTTATTATAAAGTTATGGACAAAACTATTCAAGAATCTGATCATGAAAAGTTAGTCAACGAACTAATAAAGGAAAATTATGATAATGTACAAGATTATATAGATAATGGCGCAACTATACTATATCATTGGCCAGGACAAACACTTACCAAATTATCAGAATATAGCATAAAATGGATATATGAACATGATACAATGTTTAATTCTTCTCAAAATACATTTATGCTTAAGCATAGATATACCAAGATTATAAACAAAGACTATTCCGAATTAGAAAAATTATTTTGATATGCACATCCATCCTTTAAATATTTACTTGTGAATTTTAAAAAAATTGAAAAAAAAATTTTTTAACAAAAAATAACAATTATGCCGTATCAATCTATTAATTATAGAAAATTAGATAATTTTGAAAAAGAACTCTATGGTAAAATTAATGAATGTATCAACAACAAATTAAAGGATGATACATATACATTTAATTTTACTAAATATCCATTTGTCAATAAATTATTAACTAAATGGAGTGTTTACGTGAATGATAGTTACAATATGTCTACTTATCATGGACCATTGTCATGTCTTTATCAATGCAGAGATATGTACATATATGATTTTATTAATAGAAGTCGTGGTTATATCGTCGGGAATATAGATTTACGTGTATTAACCCAATGGGAATTAGTATATCACGTGTTATATATACATGAAAATAATTTATATGACTCTGTAATACATCCTAATGGGTATAAAACTGTTATTTATAATAATCAACATAATATAAACTAACTTTTTTTATAATAAAAAAAAACATATTTATTATCTATGTATATAAGTTTATTAAACTTATAATAAAAAAAAACATATTTATTATCTATGTATATAAGTTTATTAAACTTATAATAAAAAAAAACATATTTATTATCTATGTATATCGTTTAATACGATATATGTATCTGCTACTATTTTTTATTATAAGTTTATTAAACTTATAATAAAAAAAAACATATTTATTATCTATGTATATCGTTTAATACGATATATGTATCTGCTACTATTTTTTATTATAAGTTTATTAAACTTATAATAAAAAAAAACATATTTATTATCTATGTATATCGTTTAATACGATATATGTATCTGCTACTATTTTTTTATACTTTTTAAAGTGCTTTTCTTTTGGGATATCGGTAAAAGATTGATTATCTTCATTATATAATGTTAACAAATGCTGATTTATTTTTTTGTATATCATCATTATTTATTTTATCAACTAGTATTGTTATGTCATGTGATAATTGTTTATAGATGCGTATTTGTACAAGTTTATGCATATGTGTAATATAATCCATATTTTGTTGGTATACTACATTCAAATATTCTGAAGAAATTGAATTCTCTAATATGTGCTTCTCATTTTTATCATTAAGGATATAATATGAATTGTTTGTTTTCCCCATTTAATTTAAATTATTATATAAGGGTTATATATACTTTATATATAAAAATTGAAATTTTTTATTTTATATAAATATTTTTATATAAAATATGAATACATTTACACAAATATTGGATATTGATAATGATCCTAAAAGTTCGATTGTTACTAAAATATACAAACAATTAAAAACATATGATTATAGTTATGATATCAACCGTATGTTGATTGTTAGCGAAATAAATTTCTTAACACGAGTTTTAACAAGTATATATACAAAAAAAGAGATTATTATAATATATATCGCAGAGAAAAAAACACCAAATATTTTATATATCGAAAAATTATTTCCTAAATATCAAATAATCACATATAATTCAAAAAAGATGGATAACAATGAAATTAAAAAACTTTGTGCAAACCGTGAAGTATTATTGATATCTAATATCGATGTCGGCTATTCAGAATATGATTTATTTGAGGGTGCAAGAGTATTAAACGCACAAATTGTATACGATCAAAAATATCAAAAACAAATTGTAGATCTAATTAAACCATATAAAGCACTTATGCAGTTTAATTTGCCTTTAATGCAAAATCAGTTTACATTTGTGGATCATTTTGACGGAGATATATATGTTTTACCGTGGTCTTATTATTCGTTTCCTATGGCAAGAATAATAACAAATGGCAACATAAGAAAATACAATGCACATGATTTTGAAACGACAATGTATTATTTTAACAGTGTAACGAGAACAAAAGACTATACATTTTTTGGTTATAAAACTTATGATGTTGCAAATGAAAATAAAGTATTTCAAAATTATATCAATAAGTATATTAAAGATGGCAGTAATAGATATGATCATACAAAACAATTATCTAATTATATAAGTGAAATATCTAGTAAATATAAAGATATTTATCATGTTAAATATATTAAAAAGGGATTCTATAAGTTGATAGATTCTATCAAATATAAATTTAATTATGTTGAGGAAATATATTCAACACCTATTAATTGGAAATATGAATATAAAAAATTTATGTTAGTAAATCAAATAAAGAAAGAACTTTATGATATATTGGTTAAATTAAAATTTAATTTAACTTATAATAAATATAAAGTTGTATTTGGGTCATTATTTTTTACATGTAAAATGAAAGGATTATGTACACACGATCCAATTATACCAAGTAAAGTTGATCTTACACAATTTTTCAATGATTTATTATATGTATCAAAGACCAAAAACAAAAAATTATTAATTAATAATCTGAGGAAATTTAATTTACAGAAAAAATTTAAAGATATAATTAATAAACTACGTAAATATAAATTATCTGATAGTAAAATACAGTTTAGTATTAAGAAAACTAATAATAATTTTATATACGAGTTATATACAAGTGCAGATACAAGTGCAGATAAAACGACTTCTATTATGTATAAGAAAAAAATTCAATTACCTATAAATATCCATCAAAAATTGATAAAACAATATCAAGCAATGAAAACTAAGACAATGAAATTTAATGTTGAGCATATTATATTGATAATGTTGATTAGATATTACTGTATATTAGAATCAGGTAATAATCAAATGAGTTTAGACTTTAATAAAGTTTTTGGAGATGGTAAAATCATATCACAAATGGAATTATTTGCAAGTCCATTGAATGCTAATACAAAATTATATTGTAGTATGTTTTATGATATAGATAGATATTTTGGGTCATATGGGTCATTTTATAATATAGAATTACATGAAGGTTCATATAATATAAATCCACCATTTAGAGAAGACATAATGGAAAAAATGTCATTAAGATTAATGGCTTCGTTACATACTAAAAATACTAATTTACGATATTACATTACAATACCTGCGTGGTTTAAAAATGAATCAAAAGCATATAGAACATTAAGAAAATCAAAATTTTGTATTACAAATCAAGTTTATAAACAAGTACAATTTACAGATGTTATTAACAATAAGATATTCTCACCAATTCCAATACATTTTATAAGTTTAACAAATAACAAAAAATTGCTTCAAAAATCATCTACTCCATTATCTATAAAAAACGAATAATAAAAATTATTGAAAATTTTATTAATTTATTTATAAATTAATAAAATATAATGGATTTATTAAATTCGATAAAATACAAAAATACAGTTTATATCGATAGATATAAATTTCATATAAAAGTACAAAATATTATAAAACATAATAAAATAGATATCTTAAGTGAGATAATAACATATCCTTTGATAAAGAATATATTTATTAATTATATCGATAATTGTAATGAAAATTTAATTTTACAAGCGTATAAACTCAAACATATAGAAATATTTAGGATATTATTTAATAATAATATTTTTATCGACACTCACATCATTAAATTATCGATAATACTATTACAACAAAATGATTTTCCATTATTGTACTATATATTTGAGAATATACCGAGTCGTGTTGTATTAGCACAAGATATAAACAAAATACATAAAAATAATACTCATAACAAAATAATAAACCGTATTATCGAGCGTATAAATACTAATCTTGTAGACAAAAAAGTTGATAAAATACCAAATAATACTACTATAAGCAAAAAAGTTGATAAAATACAAAATATAGATGAAGATAAGAAATATATAGATTTGATAAATAAAACAACCCATCAACTAGATATTTGTGATTATTTATTTGCGATTGATGATGTTATTGACGAGAATAAATTATATTTTAATAAAAATCCGCTTGTTATATATGATACAGTTCTAACAAAACATTTGAATAATCATTATTTTCCACAACATAAATGTAATAGTAATATAAATGAAATGTTGATAAATATTTCCAAACAAGATAGAGATGCAGTTAAAGCATGGTTATTAGCATTAATACATGAAGTATGTATATTTTTACTAAGTAGACGAAATGCTATTAACGTGTATATAATAAATAAAACTATATATTATACGAAAAATAATACAAAAATGGTAGATGAACTGGATAAACATTTATTTACTGTTATTGATAAAAATATTATTGATAAGCAAGTTTATAAAATTATATCTAATCCTATAAATATAGAAAATATAACAAAAAACGTAAAATCAAGTAATAAATTAGAACTTTATATATGGAATCATGATATGTATCAGGAATATTCTTTATTAAAACTACTATTGTACAAGTCCAGAACAATTAATATAAAGAATAAAAGAATAATTATTACCTAAATAATTTTTATATATATATAATTAATATATATATATAAATTAAATTTATTTTCTGATATTTACATATATCATACTCAATAAAGCAAATAAAATAAAGAATAATATTCCTATAAAATTAATGTATTTCTTTGCCTTAAAATTCTTAAATAAAGGTATAATAGATAATAATACCAATAATATACCGATAAAAACTCTTACTCTTCTAGATACTTTGTCCAAAAATTTATTTACAAATTCTAATGTCATTTTTATTATAAAATAATTTATATTTTTTTTATGAATTTTTTATATTTTATAATCATTTGTTTTAAATCGCACTAAAGCTTCTTTATATACATCTCCACCTGGTTTAGTTAGTAAATGGGTTATATATTGTGTGGATTTAGTATATTGCGTTTGTAATTTTGTATAGTCAGTTTTTAATTTGTTATACAAATTTTTATTTTTAAATCCTTTAATTATCAAATCAGCTTTATACATATTATCCATTTCACTTATAATTTCACTCATAGTTCTATCTACTGTATTTCTATCTACTGGTCGACTTTTATGTAAATAATATAAAGATTTTTCTATGTCGTTAAATTTATCAAACATGCTTCCTAATATAAAATATGATACTGAAGTATGTATATCTTTTAATTTAGCACACAACAAATTTTTATCTACTTTATGATCACCATATATATAGTTTTGTATTTCATCAGTATTTTTATATTTGTTATTTATCATAATATTTATCAATATATTTGTAGTATTCATAATTATTTATATGAAATTGATAAAAATATACAATCAATATTTTTATTGATAGAGATTATCAGAAATTATACTAACTAATCAGAATACTTCGGATAATTTTAATGTTGCATTTAATAATGTTCATAATAAAATTGATTTTATATAAAATTTTTTATAGAGATTACATATATATAAAAAATGATAATTAAATTACGTAATTTTCGTTGTTTTGAAGATAATATATTTAATATAAATGATAAAGGTTTAACATTAATCTCTGGAGAATCTGGTAAAGGAAAAAGCACATTATTAAATTCTATATTATATACATTATATGGTTGTTTATCAAAAGTTACATCATACAATAAAAAAACATTTAAAACAACATTGATATATAATGACAGTAGAAAAATAACTTATGAAATATGTAGAACTAAGAGAAAAAGTGTAAATCTTGATATTTACAAAAATGATAAATGTTATAAATATGAAAATGAGGTTGCGCAAATTATGATAAATGAATATTTTGGTACTGTTGATAAATTTAAACTATGTTCATATCTTATACAAAAAGAACAAAATAAAATATTTGTATCAACTAAGTCTCGAGACGATTTTTTCAAAAATTTGATAATGACATCTGAAAATATGGAGAAAAAACAAAAGATTAAAGATAAAATTAAGGAAGAAAACGGGTATATTCTAAAATTGATGAATAAATGTAATGTATATGATAAAGAATTAGATAAATATATGGCTAAATTAGATAAACCTAAAAAAATATCCGAATTAAATGGAATATCTATTAAATCTTTTTTGCAAACTAATCAAGATAAGAATAATGAATATATTAAATTAAATGATGAATTACGGATATTAAATGATGATAATAATAAATATAAAGATTATATAACAGTTTTGAATAAAAATGAAGATATTATTCATAATAATAATCTGATAAATAAAAAATTATGTATACTTACAAAAAACAGGGGAAAATATCCTAGTGATATCATTGATAAAATATTTGAATTAACTAAGGATCTAACTATACAAAAAAACGCACAAACTAAATACAAAAAAATAGTTGATAATATACCATGGTATAAAACTAAAGTAAAATATTCTATCGAACAAATTGAAAGCCATAATGCACAAAAACAACAGTTAGAAATAACAATTAGAAATTTAGAACTTCTAAAAGCCAAATATAACATACAATATAACAAGAGAATTTTAATAGAGATAACATATAAAATTAAGCAGTTGGAAAGGTTAAATAATAAATTATGTAAAGTAACAACACACATTGATAATAAATATGACGATAATTCTTATCTATCTATTAAAACTTTGTTGACAAAAAGAAGAAATAATTTTGTTTTACAAAAACATGAGCAGGTTATATTACAACAAATTTATAATTTGAATATAAAAATAAAACAATATAAGATATTTGATTTCGATAATTTTGGATGTGATTTTTTGATAAATACCAAAAAAAATTATCGTCCTGAACAATATAGTAAATTGCTAACAGAATTAAAAGAAGAAAAGGATATTATGCTTTATAATAGTAATATTTTGCACGATATAAATAAAACACATTCTTTAGAATATGATAATAAAATATTACTGTCGCAACATCTCAAAAATATAATTAAATATTTATCTGAGAATGATTATAATAATACGATAACACAAGTAAAATATACAATAGAACTTATGAAAACATGGCAATGTCCAGAATGTAAAACATATTTACAAATTAAAAATGATAAACTACATAAATTTGATATCAAACAGCATATGCAAAAAGAGAAGAAACATAGTATAGATAAACTAAAAGATGAACTTAAACACTTGAATTCTAAAGAAGATAACAGAAAATTTAACTTAAAAACATTGCGAACAATGGAGATTAAAAAAGATATGTGTATAGATTATTTCATTAATCATGATTATACACGTGAAATAACAAATTTATGTGAAATAATTAAAATTAATGATATAATTAAAACAAATAATGCAACATATATGTCACAAATATCATTATTGTCAAAATCATTAACAACAAAAATAAATATCGATAATATAATAAAATCTGATAATAAACAACAAATAGATATAATTAATAAACAAATTATAGATATAGATGATAAATTAGAAACACATAAAAAAAATCATGAACTATTAATTGTTAAAAATGAGTTACAAAAAGAAATTTCTAACATTGTTATTCCAGATGATATCGATATCAATAAGGAACAAGAGAAACTAGTTAAATATGAAAAATTATGTACAAAATTAAATAATGATATAATTAAATTACAATGTTTAAATAATACAAATATCATTCCATATAAAGATCATTTGATTATTTTTGATAAATATAATGTGAATAGTTTTGAAGAATTATCGATATCATTAAATACATATCTTGAGAATTTAACTATTATCGACACAACAAAACAATTAGCAAAATATAACAAAATGATAAATGAATTATCGATAATAGATAACGAATGTACAAATTTGAGAAAAACTATTAAAAATAAAATTAAATATGATAAAATTGATAAATACGATTGTATTGATAAAGATTTTTATAAGGATAAAATCTGTTTTTTAACGGATAAAATTGAAGTAGTTTGTAAAACGATAAAAAGTAATGATAAAATAATGATTAAAGTAAATAAATATAAAGAGCAAAACATTATTTACAAACAAATATTAAATCAGCTTAGAGATTTGAAAAATGAATATTCTAAATGTAATGAACTTAGAAAAGAACATATTAAGAGATATGGGGCATTTATAAATATTAAAAATACATGGGAGAAAACTGAATTATTTTTTATGAATTCGATTATCAATAATATAAATATATTATTAGAGAAGTATTTACCTATTATGTTTAATTATCCGATAACCGTTCAAATTAAAGGATCAAAAGAAAATAAAAATGGTACTATTGTTAATAAATCAAGTATATATATTTCATATAGAGGTATCATATACGATAGCATAAAAGATCTTAGTGGTGGCGAACAGGATAGAATTTCTCTTGCCTTTTTATTATCTCTTAATGAATTAATGAATATGAAGATACTTTTGATTGATGAGAGTATAGCATCATTAAATTATGAATTATGTGAAAATATCGTAGGTGGATTACAAACTTTATCTAAAAATATACCTATATTAATTATAAATCATAATACTAATCATGGAATATATGATAATATCGTAAATTTATAAAGTTTTTTAACACAAAAACTAGTATACGATTTCTCTAAAAATTTATAAAAATTGAAAATAATTAAAATATATTAATTATTTTCAAAAATAATTATGATTGAAGATACAATTTATTATAAAGTGATAAATAAAGATAGAAAACATTATAATTTTCAATATAAAGAATATGGGTTACATGTATTAACTGACAAGTTTGATAATGATCCTAATAATTCATGTTGCAGAGGTGGTTTTTATTTTACAGATAAAGAACATATCAAGGATTTTACCAATTATGGAATATATATTTATGAAGTAACTATTCCACATGATGCACGAATAGTTAAAGATCTAAAAGGTGATAAATGGAGAAGCGATAAAATAATCTTGGGTAAGTATTATGATCTGATGGACATTAAAACTTGGAAACTGTTTAATTTAACTAATGATAAGTATTGGAATTACATATCTCAGAATCCAAAATTAAGTGAAGAGTTTATAGAAAAATATAAAGATAGAGTTGATTGGGATGGTATATCTATACATCAAAAATTAAGTGAAGAGTTTATAGAAAAATATAAAGATAGAGTTCATTGGTATTGGATATCTAGCGACCAAAAATTAAGTGAAGAGTTTTTAGAAAAATATAAAGATAGAGTTGATTGGAATTGTATATCTAGCGTCCAAAAATTAAGTGAAGAGTTTATAGAAAAATATAAAGATAGAGTTAATTGGAGTCGTATATCTCTACATCAAAAATTAAGTGAAAAGTTTATTGAAAAATATAAAGATAGAGTTGATTGGAATTGTATATCTAACAACCAAAAATTAAGTGAAGAATTTATAGAAAAATATAAAGATATAGTTGATTGGGATTGTATATCTCGGAATCAAGGATTAAGTGAAGAATTTATAGAAAAATATAAAGATAGAGTTAATTGGCGTTATATATCTCAAAAACCAAAATTAAAAGAAGAATTTATAGAAAAATATAAAGATAGAGTTGATTGGAGCCATATATCTAGTGAACAAAAATTAAGTGAAGAGTTTATAGAAAAATATAAAGATAGAGTTGATTGGGATTGTATATCTAGCGTCCAAAAATTAAGTGAAGAGTTTATAGAAAAATATAAAGATAGAGTTAATTGGAGTCGTATATCTCTACATCAAAAATTAAGTGAAAAGTTTATTGAAAAATATAAAGATAGAGTTAATTGGTGTTTTATATCTAGCTATCAAAAATTAAGTGAAGAGTTTATAGAAAAATATAAAGATAGAGTTGATTGGAGCCATATATCTAGTAAACAAAAATTAAGTGAAGAGTTTATAGAAAAATATAAAGATAGAGTTGATTGGTATTGTATATCTAGCGTCCAAAAATTAAGTGAAGAGTTTATAGAAAAATATAAAAATAGAGTTCATTGGAGTCGTATATCTCTACATCAAAAATTAAGTGAAAAGTTTATAGAAAAATATAAAGATAGAGTTAATTGGAATTGTATATCTAACAAACAAAAATTAAGTAAAGAGTTTATAGAAAAATATAAAGATAGAGTTTATTGGCGTTATATATCTATCTATCAAAAATTAAGTGAAGAGTTTATAGAAAAATATAAAGACCAAAAATTAAGTGAAGAGTTTATAGAAAAATATAAAGATAGGGTTAATTGGTATTGGATATCTAGCGACCAAAAATTAAGTGAAGAGTTTATAGAAAAATATAAAGATAGAGTTGATTGGGATTGTATATCTATGCATCAAAAATTAAGTAAAGAGTTTATAGAAAAATATAAAGATAGAGTTAATTAAAACTATATAATCGTAAATTTAGCATTTTTAACAAAAAACTAGTATACGATTTCTCTAAAAATTGAAAATAATTAAAATTTATTAATTATTTTCAAAAATAATTATGATTGAAGATACAATTTATTATAAAGTGATAAATAAAGATAGAAAACATTATAATTTTCAATATAAAGAATATGGTTTACATGTATTAACTGACAAGTTTGATAATGATCCTAATAATTCATGTTGCAGAGGTGGTTTTTATTTTACAGATAAAGAACATATCAAGGATTTTATCGATTATGGAATATATATTTATGAAGTAACTATTCCACATGATGCACGAATAGTTAAAGATCTAAAAGGTGATAAATGGAGAAGCGATAAAATAATCTTGGGTAAGTATTATGATCTGATGGACATTAAAACTTGGAAACTGTTTAATTTAACTAATGATAAGTATTGGTATTACATATCTCAAAATCCAAAATTAAAAGAAGAATTTATAGAAAAATATAAAGATCAACTTGATTGGGATTGTATATCTATACATCGAAAATTAAGTGAAGAATTTATAGAAAAATATAAAGATAGGGTTAATTGGCGTTTTATATCTCTCCATCAAAAATTAAGTGAAGAGTTTATAGAAAAATATAAAGATAGAGTTGATTGGTATCGTATATCTAGTAACCAAAAATTAAGTAAAGAGTTTATAGAAAAATATAAAGATGGAGTTGATTGGGATTGTATATCTCTACATCAAAAATTAAGTGAAGAGTTTATAGAAAAATATAAAGATAGAGTTGATTGGTATTGGATATCTAGCTACCAAAAATTAAGTGAAGAGTTTATAGAAAAATATAAAGATAGAGTTGATTGGTATATAGAAAAATATAAAGATAGAGTTTATAGAAAAATATAAAGATAGAGTTGATTGGTATATAGAAAAATATAAAGATAGAGTTAATTAAAACTATATAATCGTAAATTTAGCATTTTTAACAAAAAACTAGTATACGATCTCTCTAAAAATTTATAAAAATTGAAAATAATTAAAATTTCTTAATTATTTTCAAAAATAATTATGATTGAAGATACAATTTATTATAAAGTGATAAATAAAGATAGAAAACATTATAATTTTCAATATAAAGAATATGGGTTACATGTATTAACTGACAAGTTTGATAATGATCCTAATAATTCATGTTGCAGAGGTGGTTTTTATTTTACAGATAAAGAACATATCAAGGATTTTACCAATTATGGAATATATATTTATGAAGTAACTATTCCACATGATGCACGAATAGTTAAAGATCTAAAAGGTGATAAATGGAGAAGCGATAAAATAATCTTGGGTAAGTATTATGATCTGATGGACATTAAAACTTGGAAACTGTTTAATTTAAATATTGATATGTATTGGATGTATGTATATTAATGCAATCCATAATTATGTTTGATCATAGTATTTTTGTATTGAAATAATATCCTAATTTAGATGTTTCATATTTGAACATTTTATAGTCTTACATGCAGTTTTTTATGCAGTTTTTTTTGACTTATTGTAAATATTATGGGTCATCGGTTTCATACTTAGACCTATTTTACAATATACTTTATATAATTTAAATATATTACGACACATTTGTAATATATTTAAATTATTTTTTCTATCCTTCAACATAATCTTGGTTCACACCTTGTTGTTTTTGATATTGTGCTTGTTGTGCCTGTTGAGTATTATTTGTCTCGTATAATCTTTTGATTATTGGATTACATATATTTTCGATAATCTTTCTTTGTGTACCATATTTATCTATTGATAAATCCTGATTACTATCAAACCATTTTATATTTTTATTTATTATATCATTCATAGATTGTTTATCTTTATTTGATATTTTTGTTATATTTCTATGGTCATTCATAACAGTTTTCATCGAATATATATATGATTCAAAATTGTTTCGAACTCTGATAGTTTCTTTTCGTTTATCATCTTCCTCCTGGAATTGTCGAGCTTCTGCAACCATTTTGTTAATTTCTTCTTTTGATAACCGTCCTGAATCACCAGTAATAACAACTTTATTTACTCTACCTGTCCCCATATCTTTAGCAGTAACATTCAAAATACCATTCGCATCAATGTCTAAAGAAACTTCGATTTTAGGAACGCCTCTAGGAGATGGAAAAATTCCTTGTAATTCAAAACTCCCAAGTTTATTATTATCTTTTGTCATTGATCGTTCACCCTCATAAATTTCTATTAATACACTTGTTTGATTATCTTTACTAGTTGAAAATATTTGTGTTGTACTTGTTGGAATCGTGGTATTTCGCTTAATTAATGTTGTCATTATATTACCAGAAGTTTCTATTCCAATAGATAATGGTATTACATCTAATAATAATAATTCACCTGTTATATCTGATTTATCAGCCCCAGATAATAATGCAGCTTGAATAGTTGCGCCATGTGCTACTGCTTCATCAGCATTAACACTACTAGTTAGTTTTTTACCATTAAAAAATGTAGATAATAGCTGTCTAATTTTTGGTATTCTTGTGGACCCCCCGACCAATACTATTTCATTAACTTGTTCTTTTGCTATTTTTGAATCTATTAATACGCGCTCAACTGGTTGGATAGTGTATTTAAACAAATCACTGCATAATGTTTCAAATTTTGTTCTACTAATATTAGAACTCAAATTTATACCATTAAAAAATGAATCAATATAAATTGTTGCTCTTATAGATGTAGATAATGTTTTTTTTACTTTCTCACACTCTGCTGCGAGACGTCTCATACTCCTAGAATTCGCAAATGGATTTTGATTATGTTTTGTTTTAAATTCATTAGCAAAATGGCCTACTAATTTATTATCAAAGTCTTGACCACCAAGAAAGCAATTACCTTGTGTTGCCAACACTTCAAACATTCCATTTTCAACAGATAATAATGATATATCATGTGTTCCACCACCACAATCAAAAATCAAGATAAATTGTCTATTTATACTTTTTTTATCAATTTTATGTGCCAGTGCAGCGGCAGTAGGTTCATTTATTATTCTTAAAACTTCCAAACCCGCAATTTTACCTGCATTTTTTGTAGCTGTACGTTGTCTATCAGTAAAATAAGCAGGGACAGTAATAACTGCCTTAGTGACTTCCTGACCGAGATAATTACTCGCAATATTTTTCATTTTTTGAAGGATATAACCAGATATTTCTTCTGGTGTGTAATGTTCAGTTTTATTTTTATGTGATACTTGATATAATGGCGTATTATCTTTAGTTGAAATAATTTTAAATGGCCACACACCATCTTGTATATCCCTTTGGATATTTGAATCGTTAAAATCACGCCCTAAAATACGTTTAGAATCATATATAGTATTTTGTGGATTTTGGGTTGATTGATTTTTTGCTACATTGCCAATTAATCTTTCATCTTGTGTAAAAGCTACATATGACGGTGTAGTTCTCATACCATTTTCATTAGGGATAATTTTTACATGATCTTTTTCCCAAACACCTACACATGAAAATGTTGTTCCTAGGTCTATACCAATTGCATATGGATATTTATTCTGCATATGATTTTATATATATTTGATTCTTTATAAAGTTTTTAAAACTCATATACTAAAATTGATAATTTTTTAAAACTCGTATACTAAAATTGGCAATTTTAGTATACGAGTTTTAAAAAATTGATAATTTTTTAAAACTCGTATACTAAAATTGGCAATTTTTTTGCAAACACTTATATACATTATAAGTAATATCATTTAATTGGTGGGTTTTTAACCTCATTAAAACCAAGTTTGATATTTATTTGATAAGGTTGATTCGCAAATATATATCATAGAGTTATAGATTTTTATAAAATTATATTTTATATATAAAATCGTATAAATTTGCGATATATACATCATTATATTTTTGTATACAGTCTAGAGATACAAAAGTAATATTATTATATAATTTGAATCGTATCATATATTTATTCCACAGTGTATCTTTTGACATATCAACTAATTTTGTTTTATTATTTGTTTTCAAATTTAATATCATATATTATGTACATAACACATTACATAAACTAAATATATCATTATCAAATTTGCAACTCAAAATAATCATAATTTTTTTTATAGTTAGTATCTTCTTCTATTTTATTTATATGGTTTATTAGTATTTCAGCATAATAAGTACTACAAAGTTTTTATCTATTAATATATATATATAACTCTCTAATTAACGTATTATTAGCAAGTACTTCTTTTAAATTACACCCTTATTCTCTTTAAACGGGGTATCACATTTATAAGCGGCACTTGATAGGGAACAGACATTATACCACATGACACAATTTTAATTAAATATATTTTTTCTATACACATTTAGTCTTCCATAATAAATATTATTCTTATCGTTTAAATATTTAAAAAACAACTATATTCCCTTTGTATTTATTTCGCAAAACACACGCTTTTTTTTCGACATTATGATAATTTTTACATTTGATCTTTCACAATAAATATTATTCTTATCATTTAACACTCAACACATTTATATTCCCTTTGTATTTAGGAAATACATCCCACACTGTTGTCGATATCATGATAATTTGTGTTCCGATTTTTTTTCAAAAAAAAATTGAAAAAAAAAATTTTTTTTTTGAAAAAAATATATATTTTAATTTTTCAAAAAAAAATTGAAAAAAAATTTTTTTTCATCACAAATTATATATTTATATACGATTAGATAAAACAGGAAAAAATGAATACACAAAACGATAACGAAATTTTGGATGAATCCGCATTTAGCGATAATGAAGAAAATGATAACACTATATACAGTGAACAAGAGGAAGAAGAGCGCGATATAGGCGTTGTTGATGATGATGTTCAATATGTTGAATCTGGGAAACTCGTTCAACATGATGAGCATGATGAATTTTCTCAACATGATGAACATGATGAATTTTCTCAACATGATGAACATGATGAATTTTCTCAACATGATGAACATGATGAATTTTCTCAACATGATGAACATGATGAATTTTCTCAACATGATGAATTTTCTCAACATGATGAACATGATGAATTTTCTCAACATGATGAACATGATGATTTTTCTCATCATGATGATTTTTCTCAACATGATCAACATGATGATTTTAATGCGACTGCTTCTACTGCTGATGTTAATACAACTGACACAAGCACTGGTATCAATGCAACTGATGTGACCGATTCTACTGAGGATGTTAATGCAACTGATGTGGCCGATTCTACTGAGGATGTTAATGCAACTGATGTGACCGATTCTACTGAGGATGTTAATGCAACCACTGATGTTAATGCAACTGACGCAACAGCTGATAATCAGAATGTTGAACAGTTTAATAATCAGAATGTTGAACAGTTTAATAATCAGAATGTTGAACAGTTTAATAATCAGAATGTTGAACAGTTTAATAATCAGAATGTTGAACAGTTTAATAATCAGAATGTTGAACAGTTTAATAATCAGAATGTTGA
>Ga0257124_1000815_pt1 | contig 28821 bp, 17 predicted proteins | sample SI106_150metaG_FD_190154 | JGI IMG/M metagenome (GOLD analysis project Ga0257124, IMG submission 190154) | Marine microbial communities from Saanich Inlet, British Columbia, Canada - SI106_150 | ecosystem: Environmental > Aquatic > Marine > Inlet | place: Canada: British Columbia | collected...
TTAAGCGCAATTACCAAACTAAAATGAAAATCTTTATATTGAGCGGGTACAACCATTTCAAAAAGTTTATCTAGGGTTTCATAGCTGAATTTGGCAATTTTTTCTTTAGTGCTGTTTAGTTTAATGTCCTGATAAGAAGCTATAATATCCTCAATTTTAGATTTATATTCTTTTTCCAGCTTTTCTTGATTAACTTTTGGAAGAGCATTCTTCTTCGGATAATTTTCTCCGAGATTATTAACAACGCTATCTTTTTCTTGTTCTTTTGTTTTACGATGAGAAATATCGTCACTATAAAGAACTAAAAAACTATAGATAAAAGAGCCAATAAAAAGAACAATAAACGCCAACCCTAAAAGTTTCCAGGCCTTCTTGGTTTCGCTATGATTTATATTTTGTTGTTCGTCTTCTAACATATTTTTATCCTATCATTTTAATGAAATTAAATCAAATTTTTTTTATTCGGTTTATTAAGTCTAAGTAAAACTTTAAATTATGAATACTAGCCAAACGCTGACCTAAATTTTCATTCATTTTAAATAAATGATGCAAATAACTGCGAGAATAATTTCTACACAGTTCACAATCACAACTTTCATCTACAGATTTAAAATCATTCCTAAATTTAGCATTAGTAATATTAATTACTTTATATTTATGACTTTTGACTCCGAGGTATATCCTCCCATGCCTAGCTTCACGCGTTGGTTTAACGCAATCAAACATATCCCAGCCATAGGAAGCGCATCTGACAATATCTTCCGGGGCGCCCACTCCAAGAGCAAAACGCAGAGAATCTTCCGGAATAAAACTGGCGGTCTTTTTCAGAACTTCGCTCATAAATTTTCCTTTTTTATCAACATGCCTAGCACCAAAGCCATAACCATGAAATCCAATTTTCACTAGCTCTTCGGCACAATACTTCCGAAGGTCAATAAATGGACCACCCTGAATTACACCAAAAATAAGAGGCTTATTTTTACCAATTAAATTTCTTTTCTTAATTTGTTTATTGTACTCTGCTTTACATCTTTTCGCCCATTCAATAGTCCTCTCAACCGCGGCTTTAATTTTCTGTTTACCACAATCGTTGGGCGGAGGATCGTCAAAACAAACCATCATATCGACTCCTAAATCAAATTGAATTTGAATTGATTTCTCCGGAGTTATATTATGCAGACTTCCGTCTAAAGGAGAACGAAAAACAACTCCATTATCTGTAATTTTCCCCATCTTGGGATTTTTATGTATCAAAGAAAAAACCTGATACCCCCCGCTATCGGAAAGTAATGGTTTATCCCAATCCATAAACTTATGAATTCCACTGACTTTTTTAATAATTTTCATCCCCGGAGCCAAAAAAAGATGGTAAGTATTAACCACCATCGGCCCCATCCCAACATCACCTAAATCCTTTTTGCTCAAAGACTTGATATATCCCCGAGTCGCATCCGGCATAAAAAACGGGGTTTGTATTACCCCGCTTTTAGTACTAAATTTAACTATTCGGGAACTATCTTTCTTTGATTTCTTTATTACTTTAAACATACTACTCCACTAATCCTCTCCCGCTTACCGTTGGGTCGTCTTCTATGTCGGTGGTTAGGGCTTTGTGAGTGTCTGCTAGCTGGGAGCCGGTTTTACTGTCGATTGCCTTTAGATTGGTTTTATCAAGTAGGATTAGAATTTTATTTAAATCAGTTTCTTCAGGTGTAATGCTTATTTCAAAGTCTAAAGATGCTTTTTCTCCTGAATTTTCCAGATTTTCTATTTTCCATAAAACTTCTCTACTTTCTTCATTATACTCAATTTCGCCTAAGTTAGTGTTTATTTTTTCTGTCCAACTAACGTGGTCCGGTAATTTTGCTTTCATCTCAACATTTTTAACTAAATGTAAATTTCCACCTACGCTCCAAAAAATTCTGTAGTGAGTTGTTTCTCCTACTTTAGGAGGAATTGGGCCGGAGCCAACCGCGATATTGTCGTTGTTAAAATAACGAGCCTCTGAACTGAGTTCAAGACTTGTGTTTATGTTCGCTATTATTTCATTGCTTTTCACTTTCAGCTCTACCTCTTCTTCGCCTACTTTTCCAATTTCTATTTCCGCCCAACTTTTTATTGTTAAATCTCCTCCTTTATAGTTAATATCAGACAAGGCTACGACCGCTTCTTTTAAATCTACAAAAAAATCAATTACACCCTCTTCATTGGCTGAGAAAGAACTCAACTTAAGAATGTCCGCGCTGGTCCATAAAATTTCACTTTCACTTCTGTGTCCTTTATTTTCTCCTTTTAAGCTCTCCCAGTCAAAAAGATTAACTTCTTTTTCCCCAACGTAAGCTTTAAGATAAGCTCTTAATTTAATATTTTTCAAATCATCCTCTCCTTTATTTTCATAAATTATTGAGTAACTTAAATTATCTCCAAAATTAATTGCTTGATCGTTACCGGATCCATTTAAGATTAAATTTAACTCAACTTGCTTTTCTGTTGCCTTAACACTCAAAATATCCTCGGCTATTAAACTATATTCTCCATCTTTATTCCCAACTTCAATTCTAGCTGTGATATCTTGGCTATCTTCAACTTTATCACCAAAAACTCCTTTAATTTCAAATTTTTCTTCAGATCCCTTATCAAGCTTTTGGATTGTCCAGACACTGTACTGAAAACCAAAAGGTATATCTTTAATTTCTTGATCTTTGTCGGGTTGAGTTGAAAAATCATCTGCAGAAAAATTTTCCGGATAAACAACAACAAGGCGCATATCTTCTATATTTTCTTCAGAGTTATTTTGAACCGTTACAATATATTCTGACTCTTTGTTTGGTAAAATTTGTTCTTGCCCCTCTACCTCAAGTACAATGGCTGCTGAAGTTATATTAGTTGAACCGGTAGCAAGTTCTTGAAACTCTGATGAAAAATTCTCAGGCTCATAAGAAAGTGAGGCTAAAACAGGCTTATCCTCGCCTTCTTTGCCTATTAAACGACCAATAACTTCAAGTTCGCCCTTGCCAAAGGCTTCTACATCTTCTAAATTAAAAACATTTTTATAGTCATTTTCCGCCTCAATACTACTGGAATCAAAAATAAATCCCGATGGATAGCTGAGTAAAAGCTGTAATTTTGTCATCTTAACTTTATCACTGTTTTCATATTTAATTTTATAAATAACTTTTTCTCCGGAAGACACACTTTTCGGGCTTTCAATGCTCAAAACAATGCTTTTTGCAGGTTTTTTCTCATCATCTACTACCGGTTTATTAAATATCACCCAACCCACGATAAAAAAAATAGCTATCAAGAAAAAACAAGAAAATAAGCTGGTTAAAAACATTTTGAATCGACCTCTTGGTTTTTTCTCCAAATGACTCATATCAACCTCTTCTCCCTCCTCCTCATCGTAAATATCTGATAAATCATCTTTAATTTCTTTACTTTGGAAGTCTAATTCTTCTTCCTCATTTTTTGATTTTTTCTTAAATTTAAACATAAAATATTTTTATTACTTTTTAATGACTTTATAGACTATTTCAATATATATCCGAATAATTTATCTGTGTTCAGTATTCCGGAAAATTCTTTTTTGGTTTTGTTAGTCCAAATTATCTCTGAGTTATCAGCTGCTTTTAAGGTGTGGTAAAAATAAGAGTTTATTCCGGCTTGTTTTTGCGCTAAAATAGTATACATTTTCCTATCAAGTTTAAACGGTAATTTGTACTCTATTTCAATAACTTCTTCTTCTCCAACATCGATCATCGACCAATTAGCTAAAATTGTTTTTTCAAATTGATCGTAGATATAAGTGCCGGACTGATCGTGAACCTTAAAACCACCTTCAAGTCTGGCTAAATCACTATCTATTTCTAACTCTCCTTCCGGCTTTGGAAAATATTTTCCCTCTAACTCGTCAAATCCTCTTGCGCTAAGAAGCTCTGTTCCTTTTGGCAAATAAATTCTCATCCAGTTAAGATTACGGGCTTTTTGAAAATAATCTTTTGGATCACCGTTATGTGTTCTTTTTATAGTTAAATTATTTATAACTGAACCATCTTCTTGAACTTCAGTTTTCAGGTCTATAACCTGAGAGATTACTCCGTCTGTTTTTCCTCCGGCGATATTAGTATTTACAACCATTAAATAATCAAGTGGGGTATCTTTAATTTCTCCGCTTAAAGAATATTTTTTAATAAGTTCCTGCATTTTTTGATCAGTAAAAAACAACTGCAAGTCTTTTTCTTTTACTATTTTATCCAAAGAGCCAAAAATATTAGCAAACCCACTTGAACTTTTTAAATCACCGGAATCGCTCCACAACTTATCAAAAATCTTGACGCATAAATCAGCTAAAAACTTTTTTGGTTTGTTTTCTGCTTTATCGTACTCCAACTCAACGTTATACTCTGCTACCCACATAAAGTTTTCCACAGTTACTATTTCGTTATATTCTGTCATTTCAATCGGACCGGTTATTTTAAGAAGTTCTATCAGCACCTCCGGAGTAATCGCGATTACACCATCCACAGTCGGCCCTCCGCTTAACTCATAAAATTGCATCAACTTTTTAGCTGAGCTTGGAAAATCAGGCCACCAGTTAGCGTCATGAAACTGCCAAAGAGGGGAAACCAAATACATTGGCTCCGGAGCGCTAATTCTTTTTGTTAAGCCGCCTTGCAGATTGTAACTTCCATCTTCAGGAAACTCTATATTTTTTATTTTTCCTTTGTTTATATCAAAAAGAGCAAAACTGCCGATAAATCCACCGGTTGCTCGAAGTTCATAGTTATTTTGAAAAACAATTAAATATCTCTTAAAACTGTCTTTACCTAAAAACTGCAACCAAAAATCCATTATTCCATTAAAATTTTGAAGCGAAGAAATAAAAACAGGCAAAAACTCTTTAAGCTTTATAAGTTTATCTTTGTCGTTTTCAGGCAATATATCCAAATTTATTTTAGAAAGATTATTTTCAGCTTCCTGTATTTTTTTCTTGGCCTGAGAAACATTTTCTTGAACTTTATTTATTTTTTCAAAAAAATCATCTCCCAGATTGATTGCTTTTACCTCTCTATTGTTAAATGTAATCAAGTCTTGGTTAAAACCGTTTTCTTTATCTAAAATTTCCTCTAAAGCCTTGTTTAAAAATACAGCTGCCTCACTAATGTTTTCCCCAAAAGATATAAGGTTTTTTCCAGCCAAAACTCTTCCTTCGTCAAACGGTACTTCTTGCAAAATTTTCAAAACTAAAGAATTTGTTTTCTGCAACTCTTCCTTGGCTAAATGAAAATTATTAAGCGACTCGGAAAAATAATAGTTAGCTTGCTCTAAATCGTTGGATAAAACAGACTCTCCACCAAGCTTTAACTGCTCCAAAGCTGTAGTGGTTTCTCCCAGAACTTTACCTTTTTTGTGGTAATTGGCGTTGTATAAAAATATTGCCTCAAACGGCAGAACCAACACAAAGCAAACTATTAAGAAAAAAACAAAAGACCGCTTCCACTCTAAAGGAAAAGAAAATTTAAACATCCATGGTATTTTTCCTCTAGTTAACGAAGATAAGTCAATGAAAAAATTCTCAAGCCCAACCCACAAACTGTAAACAGGGAAAAACAAAGTTCTTAAAAATCCAATTTTATTCTGAAAATGCTCCTCTGTGATAATCTCTTCTAACTTAGCAAAATTTACTTTAACTGTTTTTGGCTTTGCTTTTTTCTCTTGTTTTGTAAATTTTAAAGACCTAAAACTATTTTTTTCAGCCAAGGACTGATCAGCCTTTGGCTGGTTCTTTTTAGGGGTAGGGGTTTTGAAAAATCTTCTTTCTTTCTTAATTAAACCTTTTATCTCGTTAGTATTTTTTTCGCGTAAATCAACTAAATGAGGGGACTTCTTAAGTCCAGAAAGATCGTATTCAATCTCTATATTTTCTTGATCATTATTTTTACTTTCTTTCAAAGGGGCAATATCTATTTTATCTTGAACAAAATCTTCTTTGCTTTCTTCCTTAGCTATTTTTTCAATCTGACCCAGGTCACCTTCTCTTCCTCCGGAATTTATCATGCCCCTGTGGTACACCTTGTCTTTTTCAGCCCCTCCCTTAATCAAACTATCCTCACGAACAAAGAACCTTCCGGTCTTATAAACACCAAAGACATCTTTTGATAAACTCTCAGAGATCTCTTTAAAATGTATCCAATCAGCTTTTTTAGGCTTCTTTTTAATTTTTTTATTATCAACTAAAGTGCTTACTTTCTTTTTCGGTTTTTTAATCACTGTTTTTTTAACTGTTTTCTTCTTAATTACCTGTTTCTTAGGTTTTTTGACCACGCCCTTAACAACCTTTTTTGTAACTTTTTTCAAAGAAGGTTTTTTGATGGTTTTCTTTTTTCTACCTGCTTTATTTGCGCTAACATTGCGGGCAGGTATTTTTTTATTTTTTTGTTTTACAGCCATGAAAATTAATCCACTAATAAAAATTACACGGACTCGTTAACTTATTGTTATTATAGTACATTTTTAAAAATAAACAAAATCAATATTTTGTCTTATATTCTACTTATTTTACAATTAACTAGATAATTTAACTAATTGTAAAATAAATGTTTTTTTTACTTCTTTCGGATAGTTGTTACCAACAATACTCCGACTATTATTGCTACTAGCCCCATGCCGACCCAGGGTAGCCAGGGTTTGTTTTCGGTTATTCTGCTTTCTTGGTTGTCGCAAGCGTCTCCGATTTGGTCGTTGTCAATGTCACTCTGGGCGGAATTTGGTTTATCAGGACAGTTGTCTTTACTGTTTATTACGCCATCCAAATCAAAATCATCGCAGGCGTCTCCTCGTTTGTTATTATTTATATCGGTTTGTTTTGGATTTGGTGTTTTAACACAATTATCAATTTCATCCGGAACTCCATCTTTGTCAATATCGGCTTTTATGTATGTTGGATTATTTTTATTGACTGGATTAATTTTTAGAACCTCCTCCGGATTTCTTAAATTTCCCGATTCACTGACTGTAATATTAGGAATTCTATCCGGGTTAAAATAAATTTTATAATCCATACCCGGTCTTGCCAAAAATCTAAGCCCGCTGGTAATTTCTCTTTGCTTTAATACTTCTTGACGCAATTCAAGCTCGGTAATGCGAAGTGGTTGTGAGTATTCCAAGTAAATATTCCAAGTCGAAGCAGTAGTCTTAGGAAAATACACGCGCCTACCTCTCATTTTACTCTTGGCCAGAACAATATTTTCTCTAGCACCTTCTTGTGTTGTTATTTTAATGGATGTTGGAAGCGCTACATAATTATCCAATTGAATCACGAGCGAAGACGAGGTTATAGACTTATTACCTTTTATTACAATTTTAGTTGAACCGTTGCCGTTATCAGGCAAAGAATATTCTGTAAAAGTCTTATTGTTTTCATCGATTAAATATTGATTAATTCCTTTTTGATGATTACTAAAAATGCTAATATTTGCCAATCCTCCTATCGCTATATTCTTACTTGAATTATAAAAATAATTTGGCTGAAAGTCGTCACCTACCTCAAGAACAGCGAAATTTTTATTCTCAAGATAATCACTGTTAAATAAAACCTCAACAACTGTTGGAATTTTTATATCCAGACCTTCAACAACTTTAAATTCTTTATAAGCTTGCAAAATATCATCATTACTTTGAGCAGAAACAGAAAAAGAAAACAAAAAAACACTAATAATTAATAATAAAAATGATTTTTTCATAGTTTTAATCGCGCTTTCGCATAAAAGCGGTACTAATAAATAAGGCTCCTATCAAAAAGAAAGTGAAGATCTTTCCTGTAATATTCATTCCCCAAACTTCAACGAATAATAATCGAATTGTCACAAGCCCGAATAATATTTCGCCTGTAATACGATATGCTGTTATATCTCTTAATTTCCCGGCAATATAAAAATAAATACCAACTATAGTATAAATCGCCAAAGATATCATAGTAGCGAAATTATAAGTTAAAATAGCGTGCAGACTAAGCCAAACAATGGCTAAGGCATAAAAGCCACAAAGAGTAAACAAGACGATTGTTATGTTTAACTCAGGCTTTCTGCTTAATTCTTCTGATTTTCTTTTTATGTAGAAATATATTCCAAGAAACAACAAAGCAATTGACAAAATAAGAAGCACGAAAAAATCACTATGTAAGACACTGCTTTGCCACACGCGAGCAGTAAGACTTTCAATTGACAACATTATTGGAACAGCGAACAAAAGACTAACAGCTTGAGCCGATCTATAGTCTTTAGAAAGATAAGCGGTTAAATAACTTATAATTCCCACCTCGATTGTGTAGGCAATAGTAAGAGCATTTCCGGAAAGCTCAAAGGCAGTAGCAGCAGCCAACATAATTACGGAAATTCCACTATAAACATACATTGGTTCTTTTAATTTAGTTGTCTTAAAAACAATAAAAGCGCCTAAAACGAAAAATAAAGCGATCCCAACGGTTACAAGGCTTTTCCATTCGTCTGAGACAAGATCATTAATCCATACCAAAAGCAATAATCCGCTTGCTCCGATAACTATTAAATCTGATTTTGTTGATTCTTTAGTAGAAATAATAGTTGCCAAGCTAACAGCATAATAAAGCAAAGTGTAAAGAAGAACAAAAAACAGTGCTATCATTACATTTTCAACTCCACCCATTAAGTACGGGAAACTATAAACAGCTACCAAGCCAAGTGAAATTGGCGACAAAACTCTCCAGCCAGTAGCACCAACTACCCACAGAGTACCGGCTGAAAGTAAAAATAAATAAGAAAACAATCCAAACGCGTCCGGACTTGAATTAGTAAGAAGCGGAGCTATACCACCGAGCGCAACACTTAAAATTGCTAAAGGTAAACTTTTATTTTTAATACTTGAAATCGCTATAAAAACAACCACCATCGCCATTAATAAAAGAGCTGTAAGCGGAGTAAAAAAATCATAAATTTCTCGAGCCGCAAAAACAGTTAGCAAAATAACAGCTGAACCAAGAGCTAAAAACACGCTTCCTTGATTTTTAAATGATTTTATTCTCCATTCGCCCAGCAAAAGAATTCCAAGTCCGGCTACAAGTCCAAGAGTAATTCTACCCTTCGGTCCGATCCAGTTATTCATAAAAGCATAACTTACCAGCCAACCAAATCCAAGCAATATCAAAAATGCTCCCAACTTCATCGGCCAATCAGTTACAATCCAAGAAACAAAAGCCGATGGCTTTTGTTCTTCCAAAGGAATAGCTATCTCTTCCTGAACATTATCTGCCTGAAGATCATCCAAATCCAGTGATTTTATAGCTTTTGACTTAATAGCAGAAGGAATAACTTTTTCTTCTCCCTTTAATAATTTCTCTAAACGAGAAACCTTTTGGGCCAGTATAATACAAAAAATAATAGCCCCAATCGACAAAAAAATACTCATAGGTTTTGTATGGTTAAATTAAGTTATTTGCTTTAATAATATCATATTTTCAATGATTAACAAAATTGTCTTTTATTCTATCTTTTAAAACCAGCCAAGAAAAAACAACAACCGCTGTTAAAATTCTCTTTATTCTCTTCGGCTCTTGGATTAAGCGCCAAAGCCACTCTATGCCTAAAATCCTCATTATTTTGGGGGCACGCTTGATTTTTCCTGTTAGAAAATCAAAGCTGCCACCTACTCCCATAGCTACTTTTACAGACGATATTTTAGCTAGATTATGATAAATAAATTTCTCTTGTCTTGGCGCACCGAGTGCTACCAAAAGAATTTGGGCATCAGTTTGCCGAGTTTGTCGAGGTTCAACCTCGCTAAATACGTTGAATTTTAAATTTGGATATTTTTTTTCTAAAACAAACCTTATTTCTTCATTACTGGAAAATTGCTTTTCGTGGTTTAAAATACAAACTTTATAACTCTCTTTTTCAGCTAAACGTAAAATATCTTTGGTTAAATCAGCTCCGCTGATACGATTTTTAATAATCGGGGGAAACAAAAAAGAAGCCAATTTTACACCAAAACCATCCGTTAAAGATAAATCAGCCTTATTTAAAATATGAAAAAATTCCTCATTATTTTGGGCCTTAACCAAAAACTCCGGATTAACAGTTGTAATGTAATGTTGTTTACTAGAAATTAAAAACTCTTTAATCTTTTCTAAGACTTTTTCTTTTGACAGATTATCGATTTTTACGCCTAAAATTTTAATTGACATATGTAGTATTCTAACATATTAACAGTTATGTTTGCAAACAAAAGAGCCCGTCTTAGACGGGCTCTTTTTATTATAACTCTTTATTTTCTATTGTCTAAAATTAGTTTGTCCTTCGTTGGAATCTGTTGGTTTTTCGTTCTTTCCTCTTAAGCGATAATTTTCATAGGCGAAGTAACCTGTTACTAAAAGAAGTAAAACTATTAACCACCACCAATTTTGCCAACAACCGCAGGTGCTACAGGTGCTTGAAGCATTACATTCATCCGTATAACAAACTTTATCGTTTTTTGTTTCTTTATCCCCTTGATCTTCTTCGCCAGCTTTCACCTGTTCTCCTAACACTTCTCCATCGACTGCTTGGACACCTGAACCAATAGCCCCTTCTTCTTGAGCTACTGCTTGCAGATCACCTTCCTGTTGCTCTTCACCATTTGAATTTGTAGACCCTTCGATCTCTTGAGAAGAAGTTGATTGCCCTTCTTGTTCTTCTACTTCTTCTATTGCACAAGTAGAGCTACAGCCATCTCCGCTTAATATGTTTTGATCGTCACACTCTTCAGCACCCTCTAAAACACCGTCTCCGCATAGAGTTTCAGTTTCTATTTTATAAAGACATACTTTTTGAATATCAACACTATTTGGTAGTGTTTCCGGTGGACATTGAGTAGCAGTATCCATTATAATCGTATTTTCACCTTTGTAGAAAATAAAGTCTCCGGTAAGTTGAGTTCGCATTTCTTCGTCACCAGGTCTGTCAAAGATAATGTCGCTTTGTTTTCCGTTTATACTAAAGGTAAAATTTTCAGCTGGTTGAGTTTCTTCCAGACCGCTTCTGTGAACTTCAGCGTAAACATTGTATAAACCGGTTTCAAGAATAGAAACGATTTCTGTGTCTTGATTTTGGTAAACTGTCCAACCTGATAATTGGCAGTTTTCACCGATAACCTTTAAAGTTGTGTCAAAGATATAATCTGCTCCAGCACAACCTTCAGTTTTACATTCACTATCGCATCCGTCACCAGAGATATTATTACCATCGTCACAGTCTTCTTCCGCGTCTACTGTTCCGTCTCCGCAAACAGGTGTACAAGAGTTGGTAGTGAAAAACACTTCATCACTAAATACCTCGCTGCTATAAGTGGAAATCGCTCGACAGTAGTATCCTGTGGATTGGTTTAATCCGGTTACATTTACGCTATGAAAAGTTACTTGACTCAAATCTTTTTCCGTTGAAAAATCATAACCAAGATCCGGCCAAGCACCAAGTGGGTCTGACGGACTTAGTCCGCAAACAACTCGACTGGTAGCGTTTCTATTTGTGTGCCAAGTAATAGTGGCGTTATCACATCCCGGAGCAGCTGCTTCAGAATGAATATAAAGAGATACAGGGCCTCCGCCGCCTCCGCCACCTCCGCCGCCGCCACCACAATCGGTGGTTTTATTGGCGTCGTTATCATCACAGTCAACTGGTCCACAGTCACCACCCTCTTGGGCGTAACCATCACCATCGTTATCGGTACAAGTTGGACCGGGGCAAGAATCATCGTAACCATCACAATCCTCATCTATTTCATTGCCACAAATTTCTTCTTGAGGTTCGATTGCACCTTCACACTCTCCCCATGCTCCAAGTGAACAAATTTGAGTTCCAAACTCACAAGCGCCAACATCGGTTGAACCGCATTGTCTGGTCTCTCCTTCCTCACACTCTTCAATCTCTGTAAAATAATTTCCAAAGTTAACTATTTTATTATCTCCATTAACACTAACTTGAATAGGATTCCCGGTTGTGTTGGTCCAATTTTCCTTTAGAATCTCCGCAACCGTGTAATCTCCAGTTGATAGTCCGTAAAAACAATATCCGTTTTCTCCGGTTATCTCTGAAGTGTCTTCTTCACCTGGGTTTAAATGAATTGTCCAGTCTGTTAAGTTATCTTCTCCGTCATCCCAAATACCATCTTGGTCCAAATCTTCAAACTTATTACCACAGATACTTCCTAAGCACTCTTCCAATAAAGCAGAAGAATAATCTGTATAATATCCATCGTCAGCCACATTAACGGTTAACCAAAAATGAGAGTAGTTATCTGCACCATCAAGCCAAACTTCATCGTCTCCGGCACTATTCTTTGTGCCATCGTTATCATTATAACCTCCAACCTCTGAGTCTTGCTCTAAAGTATTGTTTCCTGAATTATCGTTTCGCAAGTGAGTAGGGGAAGCGTTATAAAATTCAATATAACCGTCTAAATGTTCAAGATCTGCTCCGGTTGGATTGGTGCCGTGTAAAACAACACGAACACTACCGTTTAACCTTTGAACAGCCAAACCAGGGACATTTTCATATCCTAAAATATCGGTATCTTCAATATAAATACCGTTCTCAACAAGAGGAAACCATTCACCAGACTCATAGATATTATCCGGAGAACCAACATAAATTTGATTTGTAGAGGTAGCATTTCCTTCGCTTGAATAGTTATCCACAACTACTCTAGCCATTATTAAATCACAATTTTCTTGTTCACAAGTCGCATTACAACCATCACCGTTTTCTGTATTTCCGTCATCACACTCTTCGTTGTCGTCAACTACTTCATCTCCACAATAAGATGAAACTTGCTCGAAAAAAGCACATATCGGCTCTAAACTATTAGGATTAGTATAGTCAGGATAAAACGCATGGTTAGCAATCACTTCATTAACATCACCACTAACAACCAATAAATTATTAACAACATTAATCTCTGAAGCATAAATAACATTATCTTCTAAATCATCTGTTATTCCTGACTTTGCTACAAACTGACTATTATTTTGCAATATAACTTCATATTGTTCATTTGGCTGAAAACTAGTTACCCTTGTTGGTTTACCATCAAAAGCAGCTAATGTAACTTTATAGTTACCTGCTGGGATAAAAGAATTTACTAACTCTTGATATTCATCATCTCTACTTGAAAATATTTTTTCAGTAAAATCAACAACATATGATTCTCCTTCAACTGCAATAAATGGACAATCTATTCTGGTAATTTCACACTCACTACTACACCCATCACCATCTTCTGTATTACCGTCGTCACATTCCTCATCTCCCTCTAAAATTCCGTTTCCGCACCCCGGAAGTTCAATGACACAGTTAGCACTACATCCGTCGCCATCTGTTTGATTACCGTCGTCACACTCTTCGGGCCCGTTAGTAATATAGTCACCGCAATATTCTTCAGGGATACATTCTCCCCAAGCACAATCAGTACAAACTTTATGACCATTGTATCCGGTATATCCGTCACCGGTTACACACGATTCCGCGCAAGAACAATCACATTCTTCGCCATCTTCTACAATGTAGTTACCGCAAATAGGTTCTTCGATAGTACAGTTAGCGCTACAACCATCACCGTCTATTTGATTACCATCATCACACTCTTCATCTCCTTCAACAGCTCCATCACCGCAAACCGGGCCGCAATCACCGCAAGTGCACTGATTTTCAGCTCCCGGAGTACCAAATTCCACTGCTCCAGAATCCCAATTTACTTGAGCCGAAGCTGTACACCAATTATCTGCTAAAGCACCGTTACCTGGATCTTGAAGTCTGGACATTGCTTTTTTCGGACTAACGTTATCGCCTTCAAAAGGAACACCGCCATCACCGGCTGTATCGATTAAAATACCGCTGTCGTCCCAATCTCCATTACAATATAATTTTACCTGAAGTTGAGTATTTAATAAATTAACTGCTGTATTAACTAAATCAGGAGTGATTCCAATTTTTGAACTAGCTTCATCGTAATTCGCAATTAAAAAGAAATCATTTGCTCCTATTATTTTAGAAGCGGGAATTTCAAGCATCAAAACTTCACTACCCGACATTCTTGTTAATTGACAACCATCCAAATTAAGTGCTTCTCCGGTTGTGTTTCTAAGTTCAATCCACTCATCAGCCATAGAAGATGAGCTCCCCGACCACATTAACTCATTTATTACAACCTCGCCAACAGTAGGTGTTGCTATTTCGCTGGCACTGGCTGAACTGGCGATTATTAAATTAAATGGAAAAGCTATGAGTATCATTAGAAAATAATACAAGGCTTTTTTTGTTGTCCCTCCATTTTTTAGTGTTGTGTGTTTCATATGTTTATAGTTAATTAATTATATAGTTCTGAGCTTGTCTTAAGGTCCTATAGTTAAGACTCTAAAACAAACATCGGACTAATATAGAGTTTAAGCCAATAAAAGTTAAGCCAATAAAAGCAATAGAAATATATTTTAAACCAGCAAAAAACATCCCCTACCCGATAAAATTGAGAGTTTTCAATAATTTGAAAAAAAATATTTTATTTTTCTTTTTAAGTTCGTTGGCCTAAAAAGCCAAAACGATTTTCTTTTTGTATTTGTTCGAATTTTTCATCGAAATTATTTAACGATTATTTTCTAACCGCCCTCCAAAGAAAGAACAATTTTTTAATTTTTAAATATTAAAATATAATAACACAAAAAAGAAAAAAATGTCAATAGACAGAGACAGAATTTCATAAAAATACTTGACAGAATAAATCTATTGTGCAATGCTTTTATGAAAACCTAAATAAGGTTTTATAGCTCATTTCACTATTATATCTTACAGAAAGAGGTATTTTAATAAAATCTAAGGAGGAGTATTATGAGTAAAATAGCTATTATTGGAAGTGGGGTTGTTGGTCAAGCAACCGGCAAAGGATTTATCGAAAATGGTAACGATGTTGTGTTTTGTGATATCAATTGCGAGACTTTATGGAAACTTGAAGGTAAAGGGTTTCGGGTTTGCGCTCCGGATTGGCTTGTGGAAGAAAAAGCAAATGTTTTCATTTTAACAGTTTCTACGCCAACAGTTGATGGGGAAATTGAATTAAATTTTTTGAAATCAGCTGTTGCTAACCTAGGCAAAACACTAGAGCAAATCGATAACTATTGCCTGATTGTTGTAAGAAGCACAGTTCCTCCCGGAACCACAGAAGATATTCTAATTCCACTTTTGGAAAAATATTCCAATAAGAAAGCAGGTGAAGATTTCGGTGTTTGCATGAATCCGGAGTATCTGAGAGAAATTTCAAATGAGGAAGACTTCAAGAACCCGTGGATTATTACCATTGGAGAGCTTGATAGTAAATCTGGTGAAATACTTGAACAACTCTACAGTAACTATGAATGCCCGATATTCCGCGTGCCCCTGAAAGAAGCTGAGATTCAAAAATATGTGCATAATCTTTTCAATGCCTGCAAAATTTCTTTTTTTAATGAAATGAGAATGGTTTGCAACATGATTGACGCAAACGCCGATAAAGTGTTTGCTTTAGTCGCTCAAAGCGCTGAGGCTTCTTGGAATCGTGAATACGGAATTAAGGATCTTGGACCCTACAGCGGGAGCTGTCTTCCTAAAGATACCACCGCCCTTCTTACTTGGGCAAAAGAGAACCTGGACACAGAAATGCCTTTATTACAGGCAACGATCAAAGTAAATGAATCTCTAAAATCTTAAGTGAGGTATAATAGCAAAACTTAACCGAGAGATAGTTTGACAACAACAAACTATCTCTCACTTCTTTTTTATGTTTGAACAATTAAACAATTATTTCCATATTTTAATCCCCTATTTTCCACTGGGTATTATTGGTATTTATCGTTGGTCTATTTGGTCTGTTAAAAAAATAATATCCACAAGATACAAACCAATTCCGGAAAATAACTATACTAATACACTTTCAATCGTGGTTCCCGTATACAATGAAGATATAAATCTTTTCAAAAGAGCTCTTGAGTCTTGGAAGCAAAATAATCCTAATGAAATTATTGCGGTCATAGACTATACAGATACGGACTGTATAAATGAATTTAAAAAATTTCAACTGGAGAATCAAGAATTTTGCAAACTCATAATAACTGAAAAACCAGGCAAAAGAGAGGCGTTATCAGATGGTATAAAAATCGCCGAATATAATATTATTGCGCTTGTAGATAGTGATACTATCTGGGAGCCTAATATAAAAAATACTTTACTGGCTCCTTTTGAAGATCCGGAAGTGGGCGGTGTTGGCCCAAGGCAAGATGTTTTAAAAATAGATACTCTTGCTCGCAAGTTATTTAATATTCATATTGATCATAGATATTATGATGAAATGACTTATCTGGCAACAGTTGCCGATGGATTAACCTGTATTTCAGGAAGAACCGCTCTGTACCGGGCTGCTGCTATTAAAAGCTTAACTGATAGTCTTGATAACGAAACCTTCCTAGGAACTAAATGCATAAGCGGAGATGACAAATGCCTTACAAGATTAGTTCAACAAGATGGGTGGAAGGTACGATATCAAAATAATGCTTTGGTGCTTACCCCTGGATCAGCTGATCTGCTTACCCTCCTAAAGCAACAAATAAGATGGACAAGAAATACCTACCGATCCGATCTTATATCTCTATCAAGTAAATGGATCTGGAAAAGAGAGAAATTCTTAGCCTTTCATATGCTCGATAGATTTACCCAGCCATTTACTCTTGTTCTTGGTCCTATTTACTTTATATTTTCCATTATTTGGGGGCATTGGTTAGTAGCCGGCATATTACTTCTTTGGTGGCATTTTAGTCGTGGTATAAAACTATACCCTCATTTGAGGAATAATCCTTCCAGTATTTTAATATTACCTATCTATATTATTACTACCTACTTGTTGGCGGTCTTAAAAATTTATGCAATGGTCACAATCAGACAACAAGGCTGGATAACCAGATGGGATAAAAGCCGATTACAATCGGTTGGCGGTCGTTTTTGGAGAACAATAACATCTTTGATACCTTATATTATAACAGGTTCAATATTATTATTGTTAAGCTTTAGCGTAGTAAGTTATAAGAAAATAGTTACTACTGATAATAATAAAACTTCAAATAATATAATTTTTAGCGATACATCCGATTTAGATGTCAATCACTTAAAACAAAATATTTTAGACAAAGTAACAAGTTCACAAATAAAATATTATGAAATTAAGAAAGGTGAAACTCTATCAAGCATCGCGCGAAAATATAATATTAATTTATCTGCAATTATTAATGCTAACAATGGCTTAATTTCAAACCCAAACAGTGTAAAAGAAGGTCAAAAAATTATCATCCCTATCTCTGAGTTAAAAAATAGCCTTGATAAAGAAACGTTGCTTTCTCGTAAAAATCGAGAAATCATTTTAGATGAATCAGAAAACACACTTACAATCCAAGGCGAAAACAATATAGTGACTTTCAATGAAATATATGAAAATCTAAAAAATAAAAATGTTATTGAAAAACTTGAAAATAAAGAATGGTTGCTTAAAGTAAATTTATTTATTAAAGACGGAGCAACTCTGATTATAGACAGAGATGATGTTTCCTGGCTAAAGTTAAAAAGCGATGAAGATGATTTCGTCTGGATCATTTCTTTTGGCGGTAGCATCTTAATAAAGGATACTAAAATAACTTCTTGGGACGAAAAAGAAAGCAATTATGACAATACCAATAATGATGGGCGAAGTTTTATTTTAGCCAAACACGATGGTAGAATGGATATTATAAACTCTGAGTTGGCGTTTTTAGGATATAAAGGCAACAATAAACACAAAAATGTAATTTCAGATTTATACAGTGTTTCCTGGGAAATTCCGGATAATACTTTTGAACAAAAATTAATTACTGGCAAAGTTATAAATAGCGCTTTTCACGATAACTATTTTGGCGCTTACACCTTTGGCGCTACTGGAATGATTTTCGAGAACAATGAATTTTATAATAACATTCAACATGGTCTTAATATTCACAACAACTCTAATAACTTTACTGTCAAAAATAATATTGCGAGAAACAATGGTGGCAACGGGATAATAGTATCAAGAGACTGTCTAAATCATACAATCAAAAACAATGTCTTTTCTAATAATAAATTACATGGAATAATATTTCATTCAGGGTCTGATAATAACATTGTAGAAAACAACGATATATATAAAAATATCGATGGCGTTGCTATTTATGATTCTCATAGTAATTTAATTCTAAATAATAACTTTTACGAAAACAAAAACAGCATTCGGGCTAACTATGGTTCTTCTAAAAACTACATAGAACAAAACAATATTACAAAAAATACCAACGGCATTTTTATTTACGATCAAGCAAACAATAATATTATTATTAACAACTCAGTTAAAAACAACGAAAAAGGTGTTTATATTAAAAATGCTAACGAAAATATAATAAAAGATAGCTTAACAGAAGGAGATAATAAAATAGAAATTAAACTGACAAATAGTGCTGATGATAATATCATTCAAGAATTTTAAAAAATCACCAAAAAATCAATTGACAAAGAAAACAATATATCATACCATTTAAATATAAGCTAACTATTAAATTATAAACAAAAAAATATGAAAAAAACAAAAAAAATCCAACATTTTCTAACAGTTATTATTGCTATTTTTATTTTTAGCGTTGCTGCTAATAATGCCTTGGCAGCAGAGCCATGCTCTAGCGAAAATGTCAGATGGGCTCATTCTTCCAATAGAATTTATGTAACCGGGAACACAACTTGTACTTTAACTGAGATAAAAAACCTGGGGTCACAATCAATGCCCCTGGAGTTAATAGACCCGACAGAGAAAATTTGGTTTTTAGGCGCAAATTTATTTATACAAGACGGAGCACAGGTTGTCATGCACGGTTCAGCAATGGGTGGTGATGTTAATGAGTTAAGATTGAAAAGCGATAGTACTAATTTTATCAAAATTTTAGCTGATTGGGGATCGATAGATATTAACAGCACCAAAATAACTTCTTGGGATGAAAATGTAAGCGGACCGGATACGGACTATTTTAACGGAAGAGCATTTATTCATGTCCGCTCTCGTTTGGATGGTGACGGCGTGACCCCGATAGAATCAAGAATGGATATTAGAAATAGTGATGTTGGTCACCTTGGTTATCCTGGGTCTGAGGCCTATGGTCTTTCGTGGAAGGTATTAGGCAAAGATACGGTTGGTCCGGAGATATTTGATAATGTTGGAGTTTATGGCGATGTAGTAAACAGTGAAATTCATGACAATTATTTTGGAGTTTACACCTATGGAGCCGAGGCAATGACCTTTATTAATAATGAAGTTTATAACAACACCATGTACGGTCTTGATCCCCACGATGACTCTGATAATCTTTTAATTGACGGCAACTATGTTCATCATAATGGTTACCATGGAATTATAGGTTCGCAAAGATGTAATAATTTAACTATTACAAACAATACCTCTAACAATAACGGTGGTAACGGGATAATGCTTCATCGCAACACTAATTATTCATTAGTTGAAGGTAATGAAACTTACAATAATATTGACTCCGGGATAGCTATTTTTGATAGTCACAACAATCAAATTTTGAATAATATCGCAAAATACAATAAAAGGGGGATAAGATTTAGTGTAGGAAGTTCAAATAACGATATTGAAAATAACTCTTTCTCTGAAAACAACGACTACGGAATATATTTTTATAGAGGTAGTGATATTCCAACAAGCGGCGATGGAAAACCTAAATTCAACACCTTTAGAAATAACACGGCAAATTCAAACGGATATTTTGCCGTCAGAGTTGGCGGAGCTGATTATAATATTTTCGAAAATAATATATTTGCAAACAACTATAAAGGAATCTATATTGCGAGCGATAGTCCAACAGGCAATACTTTTTTTGCTAATACTTTTAGCTATAACGGGGCTGATTATAATATCAAACTTTACGCTGCTCCGGAAACAAGTATAGAGAATAATGTTATTGAGGGTAGTAAATATGGTATTTTACTATCAAACACCCATAACTCTGAAATTATAAATAACAATATAAAATTTAGCTCTAAAACCGGGGTAAGACTACAAAAAGGAAGCAACGGGAATTTAATTATTAACAACACTATCGCTAATCATGTTAGGGGTTTAGATTTGATAGAGACAAGTAGCTCAAATATAATTAAAGAAAATAGTATAATAAATAATAGCAGTTATGCGGTTTATATTTATGGAGCAAGTAATAATATTTTTGAGAATAATAATTTAGAAGGAAATCATCTAAATTACTATTACGCAAAATATAACAGCTCTAACACAATACAAAATTCTAATTCCTTTTCTTTAAAAGTCGCCGAACCGCTAAGTAGCATGTTGATTAAAGACTCAATAAACAGTATCTTTGAAAACAGTAAAGATCTTTCAACCGATGTTTATGCCGACACCTCTTCAATTGTAGTTGATCACGCAGAGGTCGGTAAATCAGTAGTAAGCTTTAATCGATTAAATTTCAAATCAGTTCCTTCTGCGAGTGGTGTTAATATTAAACCTGTAATCTGGAATACAGACGTTAACATATACAGAAAATGGATAACAAAAAATACCGCGACCTCATTGATTGCCGTATCTTATACTATTGGAGATCTTGCTCCAAATACTGCTTACGATGTTATTGTAAACAGCTCAGTGTGGAGCACTTTTACATCAAACAGTAGTGGAGAAATAAATTTTGACTACGAATCAATGCCAAGTGATGAGATAATCTTTGAAGTACTCTAAACTCATCTCTAAAATAAACTATTCCATAACCGGATAAAAAAATTTTGTAGAGTTGTCAAAACTTTTAAAAAAAGATTTTTATTGTTTGGTTCTTGAATGACTTCCTTGTTTAATATCTCTTCTTCTTTTCCACCAAAGACAGCTTCGTCTTTGGTGGATTCTTTTTTTACTTCTTCTGTTTCAGCTAAAGGCTGATCATCCTTTGTCTGAGATTCTACTTCTTCTTCTCCACTAAAGACAGGCTCGTCTTTGGTAGATTTCTTTTTAACTTTCTCTGTTTCAGCTAAAGGCTGATCAGCCTTTGTCTGAGATTCTACTTCTTCTTTAACTTCTTCGACCTTACTTGGCTCTATTTCTTCTTTTACTTCATCTGTTTCTGCCTCCTCCGCTTTACTTACTGCCTCTTCTTCCACTATTGATTCACTTGGCTCTACCGTCTTTTCACATGCTAAACTAGGCGTAAAATCTGAGCCAAAACTACCAACTGAATCACCTTTTTTATTATTCTCTAATATGTTTCCGCATATTTTACCCTGAGTAGAAACCTGAAATTTAATTCCGCCGTTTTTATTGTCAATAATAGTATTTTCATAAACATCGTTATTTTGCCCGTATTGAATTCCGTTTACTTTCCAGCCACCAAGGCGAATTCCGGCACCAAAACTTCCTCTTACATCGTTATACCGAAAAATATTATTACTTCCGCGAGAATCAAGACCGCCCGACTCTACATCCTTTTGTCCGCGACAGGTGTTGTATTCTACAATATTATTTGTTGCCCCTTCTTTGATGTCAACACATTCATTGCCCTGAGTATCTATATAGTTATGGTGTATAATATTATTTTTTGTTTCGTCCGGATCACTGGTTGGATTTTTCCCGTCTTTCCACTGTTTACTTGATGTGCCTATATAAATACCTTCGCCGTTTTTACCCCCATCATCAAAAACAAAATCGTAAACACCGCAGTTGCTAATAGTGTTATAAGAAATTTCAGATTCTGTTACAAAATATCTAAGACGAATACACTCACCCCCAGCATTTTTTAGAGTCATGTTAATTATCTTTATACCTTTTGGACCTTGTTGTTTTTTCTTCCCTAAGATATAAATTAATATATCTCGATAACCTGATTCTTTTTCCGCTGAACCATGCAGGCCGTCTACTGTAAAGCCGTCTAAAATATGATAATCATGATTTATCTCAATCATTCTATGATTACCATCGCCTTTTAGAATAGCGTCCTTTGGACCAACTATAGTAATGGGGTTACTTATTTCTCCGTTTTGACGAGAAACAAGATCTTCGTTATATTCTCCTGATGAAAGATTTATTACACTGCCCGGACCAGCCATGTCTATTGCTTTTTGAATTGTTTTAAAGGGTGTGTTTAATGACTTTCCGTTGTTAAAATCTGTTCCTGCAGGACTTACATAATAAACATCTTGTTGTTTATTATCTGTGGCAAACGATATATTATTAAAAATAACCGCGACCAAGGTTAAGACGCAAAAAAATATAGAGACTTTTAAAAAATACCTACTTATTATTAATGTTTTTTTAAAAAAATAACCGTAAAACATTTAAAATTATTTTAATACTCTGACTTTATTATAATAATTTTTTAAACAACATCTGTCAAATCAATCATTTGCCATATTAAAAAAATATATTATAATAAAATTATGAAGAAATCCACTTTACTTGCCATATTTTTTTTCGTTATTGGTTTAACGATTCCTTTTAATATTATTTTTTTAATTACAGAAAATGTAATTACAGAAAATATCAATAATTACCCTGTTAATAAATTAACCGAATTAATAAAATTAAAAAAAGAAACAGAGCAACCACAACTAAAAAGTCTTCCTGCTCCTGAAAAAGTAAAGGGGATATATTTAACCGGCTATACTTTTTCTAACGATAAATCAAGAGATAATCTTATAAAACTTATAAAAACAACCGAGTTAAACTCTCTGGTAATTGATGTGAAAGATGGAAACGGAAAATTAATGTTTACTCCTCAGAATGAAAAATTAAAATCAATTCCAATTTCAACTCACTCTCTGTCAAATGCAAAAATTATTGAACTCTTAAAAGATCTGCAAGAAAAAGAAATTTACACTATTGCTCGAATTACAACCTTTCAAGACAGTATCGCTGTTCAAACCTTTCCAGGGCTGGCTTTAAAAAATAAAAGCGGGAACATCTGGAAAAACTGGCAGGGAATTTCCTGGCTGGATATGACCAATCCAAACGCCTGGGAGATACCGGTTTTAGAGGCCAAAGAAGTAATTAAACTTGGATTTGATGAAATTCAGTTTGATTATATTCGTTTTCCGTCAGATGGAAATATTTCTACAATTCAATATCATAACTTACCGCCTGAAAAACGAAAATACGAAGTTTTAAGTGATTTTTATAAATATATCCAAGAAGAATTAAAAGAATTTAATGCTCCTGTTTCAATTGATCTTTTCGGACTTACCTACGAAAGACGCAAAAATCCCCATTACGATTTAAACATCGGGCAGAAACTATCAGAGGCCTCTCTTTATTTTGACTATATCTCTCCCATGGTTTACCCGTCTCACTATCCAAAAAATTACTTAGGATTTGAAAACCCGGCTGAGCACCCATATGAAATAATTAACAGAGCCATGAAAGAAGGGGACTTTATCTTAAAAAATACCACTTCCTCAAAAGCGTTAACCCGCCCCTGGCTACAAGACTTTGACATCGGCGCAGTTTATGACGCAAAAAAAATGCAAGCTCAAATAAAAGCTTGTGATGACAATAACACCTCTGGTTGGCTTCTCTGGAATCCATTGAATAGGTACACTGTTGAAGCATTCCGAAAAAGTAATTAATAAAATAAGACTATTTAATAAAATAATTTAAAAACCGCTCCAGAGAGAACCTGAAGCGGTTATATTTTTTAAATTCAATTCACAGTTTATCGTGAAAAATGATCACCCTCTTTCCGAGAATGTCTTGGGCACAGTATTATTTCCTTGCCACACCGGCACTTACTTAAAAAGGATATTCTAGAAGATAACCCCATACCCGTAGCCACAAAAGTATCGATATTTAATTCCTTTTTTTTGTATATAACTTTTTTCGGCTTTCGTGTAGAAACATTAACTTCAAAGTCCATTGATCCGAACGGGCCAGATAAAGTCACTTTTTTCTTTGGCATACCCCCTCCTCTAAATTTTACATAATTCCAATATCCTTCTTCCTCTTTTTGTCAAAACAGCAATTTTTTCTTTTTTTGGATTAAACAAAATACTTAAATAATCCACATGAGCATAAAGTCGAACAAATTCATGTTCGTATTTTTTTACCTTTCTGGCTTTTTTAAAACTTCTCAAAAGCTCTATCTCGCCTACTTCTTGTTTTTTGCCCATTATCGGGCAATCTGTTAATTTGATGGCTTGTAACGACAAAATATTTCCTCCTAATCAAGAACTATTGTTTTAGTATTTATGCAAATTGGTTTGGCAAATTCTTTAAATGCCTCTTCTGTGGCTTCTTCCAAGCTTTTCCTAGCTGCTGCAACTTTTTCCTTTGTACTAGGGACTTCTTTCCATCCATTTTTTTTCAAAATTTTTTTTAAATTTTTCAAAGATCGCATCGTGTTCCCCCTTACACATTTTCTATAGGCTTTACAATTTTGCCCGATTTTATATTTTTTATTTTTTTTATTTCTTTTTTAATCAATTCTTTGATTTCTTTACTCTCTTCAAATTTAATACCAAAAACAGGAATATTTAACCCATAAGAAAAAGAATTGGCTATTGCTACTCCAATTCGAACAGCTGTAAACCCGCCCGGTCCTTTAACCACAAAAATACCTTTTAATCTCTGAGGTGTTGTTTTTTTTGCTTTTAATAATTTATCTATTAAAATCAATAATCTATCAGACCTTGCTTTTGAGGATATTTTTTTAATAATCTCTATATTGTCATCTTTTTTAATATTAATGAGTGCTACTTGGGTCTTATTATTTTCAGCTGTATTTATAAATAAAAACATACTATAAACTCTTTAAATATTTTTTAACTCTTTCAACTTTTCCTCTGAATTTTTAAGATTATCTTTTTCTGTTTTTACCACTGCTTTCGGAGCTCTTTCCGCAAAGACCTTATTTTTTAACTTATTTTCAATTCCTTTAATATATTTCTCTAAATTTTCTATCTCTTTCATCGTTCTCTTCTTTTCTTTTTCTTTATCAATTGCCCCAATTAAATAAATTTCAGCTCCATTCTCAACAATTTTAATTGCTTGTTCAGGTATTTTACCACTTTTTTTAATTTCCAAATTTTCAATACCTGTTTTAAGACTTTTAATCAAAATTTTCTGCGACTTAATTAAATCTAAATTTTTACCAGCATAAATTATTGCTTCAACCTTTTTGGCTGGCTCTATTTTATTTTCTGCTCTGGCATTTCTAATAGCTGAAATAATATCTATAACTTTCTCAAATTCATTATCGCTAGATCCTTCGATGTCCTTATAGAAACTATTGTCAGGCCATTTTTCTATCATTAACAAATCACCGTTATTCATTTGTCCCCAAATCTCTTCTGTCACAAAAGGAATAAAAGGATGCCATAATTTTAATAAATCTTTTAGAATCATTACTAAAATAATATCTTTTTCTTGTTTATTTTCTTCGAATTTACTTGTCTCTAAATACCAATCAGCAAAATCATTCCAGGTAAATTCCCTTAACTTTTCCCCTGCTTGAGAAAATTTATATTCTTCAATATCTTTATCGATATCTTCAATCAAATTTTTCATTTTACCCAAAATCCATTTGTCTGCTAAAGTTAAATTTTTATCATCTAATTTTTCTTCTTTTAACTCTCTACTGCCAATTATAAACCTACTTATATTCCACAGTTTATTGGTAAAATTTCTATAACCGGCAATTTTTTCTTCTGAAAGCTTAGTATCGTTACCCGGTGTAGAACCAATAACAAGAGACAACCGAGTGGCGTCTGTCCCATATTTTTCTATCATCTCGAGTGGATCAATAGTATTACCTTTTGATTTACTCATCTTTTTCCCTTTTTCATCTAAAACAAGACCATGTAAATAAACATCTTGGAATGGAATATCTTCGATCGCATAAGTTGTCATAATAATCATTCTGGCGATCCAGAAAAATAAAATATCGTAACCGGTTTCCAAAACATTAGTAGGGTGAAAATTTCTAAAATCATCGCTATCTATAACTAACTTTCCATTTTCAATTTTAATCTGCTCCGGCGAACTGGCCAAAGTTGAAAAAGTCCAAAGCCCAGAAGAAAACCAAGTATCTAGAGTGTCAGTATCCTGAACCCACCTCTTGCCCTTTGGCTTATCAATTCCTACATAAATATTTTGGGAATTATTAAAATCTTTGCCACAAACCAATTCATCTTTTTCATTTTTAATAAGAAATTTAGCTATTCTTCCATTATCATGCCAAGATCCAATCGCGTCCTTCCATGGTAAGCCTTCAATAATCGCCTCTGACATATCAAGCGGGTCGGTGTGGCTCATAACTACAACTCTTTTACCCTTATATTTTTTAGCGATATCTTTTAGAAAATCTTCGATTCTATCAAACACCTGCCTATAGGTTTCAACTCCGGGAGCTTTAATTAAATATGGGGTGCCTCCACCTTCTCTGGTGAAAGATTCTGCTTCTGGAAATTTTTTCTGAATTTCACTAACATGGAGTCCTTCAATTTCACCATACGATCTCTCAATAATCCTTTCGTCCGTAACAACCTTAAACTCATCATTTGCTACAATTTTAGCAGAATCTAACGTTCTTCTCAGGGGTGAAGAGATAATAATATCAGGGTTAAACTCTTTAACTATATCTATTTTTTCTTCTGATTGCTTTCTGCCAGTTTCGTTAATATCTGTTTCTTTGCGACCCTGCATAATACTTTTAACGTTCCAATCAGTTTGCCCATGACGTAGAAATAAAACACTGGTGATATCCTCTTTATCCTTATACCAAACAGGTATTTGATGGCCAAATAAAATTTGTCGACTAATACACCAGTCTTTTAGATCGTTCATCCAGTGAAAATAATTTTTCTCGAATCTCTCTGGATAAATATTTATTTTTTCTCGACCGAATACACCACTCTTAACAGCTTCAACGCTTAATTCTTTTATGGTTTTATTATCACGGCTGGGAATTTTTTTATTCACATCTATAAACCACTGTAAACTTGGCAAAGGTTCAATCGGTGTATCGCACCGATAACAAATAGAAAGTTTATTATCATATTTTTCATCAACACGATCAATTAAATTCATTTTCTCCATGTCTTTAACAATTTCTTTTCTAGCCTCCTTAGTTGTCATCCCAGCATACTTACCGCAATTATCCATCATCTTACCGTCTTCGTTAATGATTTTCCTAGCTGGTAAATTATGGCGTTCTGCTATTTCGCTATCCACCATACTGTGAGCCGGCGTTACCTTTATTGCCCCAGAACCAAATTCAGAATCAACCGATCGATCTCCAACCACGGTTATTTCAAAATCGCCCAAAACTCCCGGGATATTATATTTTTTACCAATCATATCTTTGTACCTTTTGTCGCTTGGATGAACAGCAACAGCCGTATCTCCTAGCTTGGTTTCCGGTCTAGTGGTAGCCAAAACAAATGGGCCATATTTTATCCAATACAATTTTGTTTTTTGCTCTTTATACTCCACCTCGTCATCTGCTAACGTTGAATGGCATCGCGGACACCAATTAACTACTCTATCACCTCTGTAGATTAATCCGTCATCGTACATCATCTTAAAAACAGACCTTACGGCCTTGGTTCTGGTTTCATCTAAAGTATAAGCCTCTCGCGACCAATCGCAAGAAGATCCCATTTTTTTAATTTGACCTTCAATAGTATCGTGTGATTCCTGAGCGAATTTTTTAACTCGCTCTAAAAATTTTTCCCTGCCAAGCTCGTGCCTATTTATTCCTTCTTCTTTTAAGATCTTTTCTACCTTGGTCTGTGTTGCAATGGCGGCATGGTCAGTCCCAGGCAACCACAAAGTTCTATCTCCCTTCATCCTATGGTGCCGTGTTAAAATATCCTCAATCGCCAACATAGCCGAATGCCCCATATGTAAAACACCCGTCACATTAGGCGGTGGCATGGAAATACAATAATTTTTAGCGTCTTTTTTAGTGTCTAAATTATCTGGATTAAAAAAACCGGATTCTTCCCATTTTTTATAAATAGAATCCTCAACATCTTTCGGATTATAAATTTTTGGTAATTCTTTTAACATAAAAAATTTAAATATAATTTCATTATAACCAAAGTTTTTAAAATAAGCAAGATTAAAAATTACACTAAATTGCCCTAAAACTATTGACAAATTTAATACATATGCTATAATATCATTATGAAAAATACTTAGTACTGATGCCGCCTGGCAGATACAAAAAGGTTTTTCATGAATAACTCGGGAAAGGCGGTGGGTGTGTCGATTCATCCAATCGAGGTCAGAAGATCTCAATAACTATAATCGCTGCAAGAAGGGTTGGCACCCCTAAAAGTGCAACGGGCATTAAAAAAAATTTGATGCCCTTTTTTCTTTGCTACAAATAAAAAAATTTGATACTTAATATTTTAACCACTGCTGGACTCTGCAAGGATATTGACTTTAAAAAAAAATTTGGTAAAATAATAATCAGTTATTAAAAGTAAAGTTGGGGACGTGGTGAAATTGGTATACACGCTGGTCTTAGGAACCAGTGCCGCAAGGCGTGAGAGTTCGAGTCTCTCCGTCCCCACTGTAATAAGCCTGGGTGGTGGAATTGGTATACACGAGAGACTTAAAATCTCTTGGAGGCAACTCCGTGCGGGTTCAAGTCCCGCCCCAGGCACCAAAATAAAAGTCTTAAAGTCTGTTGGCTGGGTAGCTCAGCTGGTTAGAGCGCGGCACTCATAA
>Ga0257124_1000821_pt1 | contig 28679 bp, 19 predicted proteins | sample SI106_150metaG_FD_190154 | JGI IMG/M metagenome (GOLD analysis project Ga0257124, IMG submission 190154) | Marine microbial communities from Saanich Inlet, British Columbia, Canada - SI106_150 | ecosystem: Environmental > Aquatic > Marine > Inlet | place: Canada: British Columbia | collected...
TTAATGCCGGGGCAAGTAAAAAACTTTGAGCTTGCATCGATAAGAGCCTTGGCACTGCTCCAGCGGCGCTATTTGTATGAACTGTACTTAAAACTAAATGCCCTGTTAAAGAAGCTTGAATTGCAGTGTCAACCGTATCGGCGTCACGGATTTCACCAACCATAACAATATCCGGATCTTGCCTAACCACGCTCCGAAGCGCTTTAGCAAAGGTATAGCCCCTACTTGCATCTACGTGGCTCTGATTAACCCCTTCCAAATGATACTCGATTGGATCTTCAATAGTAATAATTTTAGTACCCTCTTTGTTTAAGCTATTTAAAATAGAGTAAAGTGTGGTTGTTTTACCTGACCCTGTTGGGCCGGTATTTAAAATCATACCATTTGGCCTTGAAATACCTTTTTCTAAAATACTATAACTTTCTTTATCTAAACCTAGGTCTTCCAAGCTTAAATTTTCTCGAGAAAACAGTAAAAGCCGAATAACAACACTTTCTCCGTAGGCTGTAGGCAAGGTGGAAACTCTAACGTCGACTCTATCGTTATCTAAATAAATAGTAAAACTACCATCCTGAGGCACGCTATCAACATTAATTTTTAAACTAGAAACTAGCTTAACTCTGGAAACTAAAATTTTCCATTTTTCTTTTGGTAGCTCTGTTACGTCATGCAAAATACCATCAAGCCTAAACCTAACTTTTACCCCTCCCTCTTCTGCCTCAATATGTATATCAGACGCGTTAACATTAATAGCACTACTTAAAAGTAAATTTACAATATCTGTTAACGGTACTGTTCGGATATAACTTTCAATCTCCTGAAAATTTTTAATGTTTGCAAATTTTTTCAAGTCTTGTTCGGTAATTTCCACCCCTACACTTGTCTCCTTAAGCGCAGGTAAGTTGGCGTAGCCTGCAAAAGCTGCGTCAAAACTATAAAGAGAGCATAAATATATGCCAATATCTTTATTGAAAAATTGATCTTTTATTTTTTTGACAAACTTTTTAACTTGCTCATCAAGAGGATTAACAGCTCCTAAACGAACTTGCCTATCTCCGTAAAAAAAACAAACTATTTGATGTTTTTTAGCCTCAGCTTTATCTATCAACTTTAAAGCATCTTGAGAAATTGGAAATTTTGCTAAATTTATATAAGGAAGTCCTGAGGCTTTGGCCTTCTCCTTAGCTGCTTGTTCTTTTTCTTTAATTTCTATTTCTCTCATTTTAATATCAAAATCACCCAATGTTTTTTCTCTTGCAATTTTAATTTTCTTTTTATTGTTGTCTTCCGGCATATAGTTTGTTAGATTTATTATATAATAAATCTATTAATTAACTCTTCTTAATTATTTTTCCAATATATTTTTTAATAATACTGGAACTGGTTTTTCTATCTCCTGTTAAAGACATAAACATTAAAGTCCAAATTGAATAGTTGTAGGCTGTTAAAATAGAGAAAAACCACAACAAAAGTACGCTGATAAAAAATGGTATAAAAATAGCATAAAAACCAAAGCTAATACCACCCGATAAATATAAACTAAAACTGCCAAGAGACGTTAATGGAATCATTAAAATAACAACAATCCAAATAGCCAGTATTCTAAAAACATAGTTAACTAAAAATAAAAAAGCTGCCATTTCTATATTTATTAATAAATTTCTAAAAAATAAAATAAAGGCGTTTTTAATTGCTAAAAAAGGATTTTGTGCTTTTAAAACCACAAAAGCAAGAGCATATTTAATAATAAAAGCCGTTAATACTAAAATAACTAAAATTAAAACAGAGATAATAAGAAGTGTTATAGCCGTAAGTGCTGACTTCTGAATAAAAATTTCCGTGCCAAAAAAACCAAGTAAAATAGAGCAAGTCCAAACAACATATTTATCTACAATATTTAAACTTAAAATTTGCCAAAAGTTTTGTCTACCAATGGCCATGCTCTTAAAAGTGTTTATCTTTGTTTTATGATCAAGTTCAAAAACAGAATAAACAAGACTTCCTTGAGACACAACTGAAACCCACAAAAGCGCAACGAACAAAGCAATAAAAATACCAAAGATAAATAAAATCATTACAAGAGAAAAAGGATTAGTCACTGCCACTGCCTTAATATTCAGTAAAAACTCTCCACTAAAAACACCTATACTTGAAAGATAAGAAACAACACTGTTAATCTTAAACATTCCTAAAAAATCTCTAGACAAGAGATTGCTCCATTCCACTCCTCCTAAAAAGATAGCGAACAAGCCGAAAAACCACAAAATTTTATTTTTCCAAACCAACTTCCAAGAATTGGTTAAAGCTTGGAAATAAAAATTATTATTCATATTCATAAACCTCCCTCCACAACTCAACCAATTTAAATTTTAAATTTAAATGCAGCTAAGGTCGTAGGTATTTTAATAAATACTTTAAATTAAATAATGATTATTTAAACATCTTATCAAATTCCTCTCTTTCGATGGTTTCTTTTTTAATAAGTGTTGTGACTATTTCTTTTAATTTTTCTTTATTTTTCACTAAAATATCTTCAGCTGTTTTTTGCGCGTTTTTAATAAAATCAGCCACTTCTTTATCTATCTCTTCAGCTACTTTCTCACTGTAATCTTTTTGTTCGTGAATTTCACGACCTAAAAAAATCATTTCTTCTTTTGCTCCATAGGTACGTGGGGGTAAATTTTCAGCCATACCAAACTCGGTAATTAGTTTTTTAGCAAGACCAGTTGCTTGGCGAAGATCGTTGGTAGCGCCTGTGGTAACCTCTCCAAAATGGAGTTTTTCCGCCATATAACCGGCCAAAAATACAGATAGTTCATCAACAAAATTAGATTTTGTTCTAAACACCCTGTCTTCTCGGGGTAGTTTAAGAGTGTAACCGGCTGCTTTACCGCGAGAGATAATAGAAACCTTATGAACAGGGTCAGTGTTAGGCAACATTTTAGCTACCAGAGCGTGTCCGGCTTCGTGGTAGGCGGTTATTTTTTTCTCTTCTTTACCTAAGATATGACTTTTTCGCTCCGGACCCAATAAAACTTTTTCGATACTTTCTAACAATTCTTTATTACCTACTTTTTTCTTATTTCTTCTAACTGTTAAGATAGCGGCTTCATTTAATAAATTTTCTAGATCAGCTCCAGAAAATCCCGGCGTTCGTTCGGCTACCTCTCTTAAAGAAACATTTTTTTCTAAAGGTTTTTTCTGAACATGGACCTTTAAAATAGATTCTCTATCGTTGATATCCGGCAAGTCCAACATTACTCTTCTATCAAATCTTCCCGGTCTAAGTAACGCCGGATCCAAAACATCGGGCCTGTTAGTGGCGGCAATAACAATAACATTCATATGAGGCTCAAAACCGTCCATCTCTACTAATATTTGATTTAGTGTTTGCTCTCTTTCGTCGTGCGATCCACCCATGCCGGAGCCTCTTCTTCTACCAACGGCATCAATTTCATCGATAAATAAAATCGATGGCGCGTTTTTTTTGGCTTTACCAAACAAATCCCGCACCCTAGATGCGCCAACTCCAACAAACATCTCCACAAATTCAGATCCGGAGATATGAAAAAACGGGACTCCTGCTTCTCCGGCCACAGCTCTAGCTAACAATGTTTTCCCTACCCCAGGAGGGCCAAGCAATAAAACTCCTTTAGGAATTTTAGCTCCTAAATCAGTAAATTTTTTAGAGTCCTTTAAAAAGTCAACCACTTCAAACAGCTCTTCTTTGGCTTCTTTCACACCAGCCACATTTTTAAAGGTAATTTTTTGATTTCCGTCTTTTTTTATTTCTTTAGCCTTTGTCTGCCCAAAGCCCATTGCTCTTTTGTTCATTCCTTGAACTTGACGCATCATAAAAAAGATAAAAAAACCGATAAGTAAGAACGGAATTAAAAACGGCAAAATATTATTTACAAAAGTACTTGTTCCAGACTCTTCTTTTATTGTAATGTTAATTTTTTTTGTTTTTTCCGGCGAAACTTCCAAATTTTTAAACAAGGCCGAAAGCGACTCTACCCCCTCTTTCTTAGTTTTTTGTTTTTCACCAGAATATAAAACAATATTTAAAATATCGTTCTCAACAATAATCTCTTCCACCTCTTCATTATTAACCTCTTCTATTAACTTAATAATACTAATTTTCTCCACCTCTTCTTTAGGTTCAGAGTACAAACTAATAAACCCGGCCACCATTAAAATAACAAAAAAAACAATTAAAAAATTCTTCAAAATATTTTTCATAATACCATGACCCGAAGACTGTAAAAACAATTCAAGTAATTCATTCTCTGAGAATTCGGATAAAATTTGTAGTTGTAAATTACTATTAGTATAAATTATTTTTATTTAAAAATCAAATTAAGCATTACTCTTTTGTCGTCTTGTTAATCTTAACACTTTTTCAGCAAAATTAGACATAAAATATAACAATTCTGTTAAGGTATTTGTATAATATCGTATTTTAAAAAGTTAAGGGAAAATATTTCCTTGCAAAAAAGTGTCAAAGTATCTAAATCTCAAAGTATCAAATATTATAAAGAGTAAAAGTTCCTAAGAATCTAACTTGCGGGGACGGAAGACGAACCTGCAGCCCGCATCCCACCTGCTGCCGGGCCGAGCGTCATCGGCATCGAGCTCCAGCCGCCCGACATCCTCGTGCAGATAGAACACGCCCGGATCGCCATCGGAGCCGGTAATAGGTTCCATGGCAATAAACAACCACTCTTTCCCCGGATACTTTAATCTAAGCTGTGGTCCTACTTCAGCCTGGCAGAGCTCCAGTTTAAGCTCTTCTAATTTTTCACGAATTTCTTTGATTGTCACTCCATTTGGAAGTCCAAGCTGTTCAACTGTAAATCTAACCAGTTCATAGTTTTGTTTTTCTTTGCTGAACTCTGTTTGTTTTAAAATATCTTTTGCCCGATTCGTGAGATATATATTTTCGTCTTCTAGCGCTTTTTCGGCTGTTTCCGGAGAATTGATGCCTGGATCGGTTTCCAAGGTTTGCATAAATATTTTTTTGTCTGGAAAAGATTCGTAGAGATGCTCAATATTCAGGTATTTTCTGATTTCCTGGTAGATTTGTGGGTTCCACTCGCCAATATAGGCTTTGGTGTTTTTGTTGATTTCGTCTATTCCACAAGCAATTTCTTGCGGTTCAACTTCAATATCTTCAACTATTTTTAAAATTTTTGCTGCATCTTGTTTTGGAATATCTTGGTTTATATCCATTTTACCCGTTTTCAAAACAAAAATTCCTGAATCTGGGTCAAAATCATGAAAATCAACTTCTCCGTCCTCAGTTAAGAAATGATAGTCTTTAACTTCAATATTTTCCAGTTCGCTTTTTGATATTTCTTTAATTTCTCTTTTTTCTCCTATGTCGGTTGTTGTTTGAGTTAGTTTTTTAAGCGCGTCAATCACTTCGTGGTAGTAAGGGTCGTCTTTTCTCAGATATTCATCATTGGCTGTTTTCATTTGCTTAATAACTTTTTCTTTTGGGTCATATTCAATCGTCATAATCGGCGCATCCGGCTCTCCTTGTCCTCCTTCTTTAGTGTGGCGAAGCGATAAAATCTCAATTTCTCCGCGCTTCATTTGATTAATATAAGAATCACTGGTGCCGACGCAGTTTCGCATATACTCTGATTCTTCTTCCAAATGAGGCATATTAAGCAAGCGTGCCAGATAATACTCCTTGGAATCTGTTCGTAATAATGCTTCGTAAGGATTAAAACCTTCCTCGTTGCTCATCTCAGCTCTTTGTTTTCGTATTTGAGCGATTTTTTCCAAAGTTTTTTGTTCGTGTATTTCAAATAAATGATTAAGAGAGCCTTTGTCGGTGTTAATAAATTTTGAAGTTTCCACTATAGCGTCATAAAGTGTGCTTGTGTCGCAAGTTTCGTTGCTTTGAAAGTAGCGCGCCAGTTTCAGTTTAAGAATTACTTCTTGCTTTTCCTTAATTTCAAAATCTTCATTACTTATTAAGCGTTTATTTAAAGTTTCAAAGGCTTCTGAGATTTGCTGTTCTTTTTGTTGTTGATCTTCTTCTCTAAATGTTTTTAAGGTTCGTTCGTATTCTTTTTTTATCTTGTTGATATATTTTTGCTCAAAGGCTTTTTTCCGTTCTTCAGCTATTGTTTTTTTGTCTTTTTCTTTGGTTAACGCTTTTTCGTAAAAGTCAGCGCTAATATCGTCCATAGAATCGGTGCGAAGGTGTTCAAAGCCAAATCGCTCCAAAGCATGGTTTAAACGTTTATTCCAACCGTGAAAATTAAGCTTGCTATATCCTTTTTGTTTAGCATATTCAAAAAAAGCCGGTAGTTCTTTGAAAAGATTGGTTTTTAAATTTTCGGTTGAGCCAAAGTATTTTATATACGCTTCTCCAGAGACAAAGTCCTCGCAAGCAACATATCCCAAAACTTCGTTATTTTCTCCTGTTATTAATTTATTGAGCGGATGGCCATTTTCCAAGGTTTCAACCACGTCATCATCCATATCGTGGGCTCTTTGATCAACCTCTTCCATTCCAAGGGTGATGCCACCGACGACTTGTTTTTGTTCTTTGGTTAAGGATAAATGTTCTGTTTCTTTTTCTGGTTGGTAAATTGTTTCTTTTTGCATAGGCTTTTTAATTTGCTTGTTTTAAAAAATTATGGTTTTCCATAAGTAAAGTTATTTTTTATCCTCTTTATATTAAAAGTATACGGTTTAATTATTTTAAAATCAAGAACCTAATAATAACTATCAAATAATATTAATAATTTTTCTCCCCTCTCTATCCACAGGTTATACACATGGTTTATTTTATATCCCCATTTTATTTTACATTGTTGAAAACTTGCATTATAATAAATTTAATACTATCATAAAAACAACCTTTAAACTTTTTCCTATGGACAACCAACAACTTTGGCAAGCTATTTTAGGAGAAATGGAGCTTCTTATCAGTAAGCCTAATTTTACTACTTGGTTTAAGCAAACCTATGTACATTATAATGAAAAAAACTTAGTTGTTATTGCTGTTCCTAATGCTTTTACTAAAAAATGGTTTGAAGATAAATATCAAAATTTAATTGCTAAGGCTGTAGAAAATATTACCGACAACCGAAGCGTAAAAATAGACTATAAAATAATACCTACTTCAAAAAAACCCGAAGAATCCAAGCCAACACAAAAAAGTGTCTCTTTAGAACAAAACAATCTTTTTAGTGCCGGCCTTAACCCTAAATACACCTTTCAAAATTATATTATTGGAAAAGGAAACGAGCTCGCTCAGGCAGCTTCAAGAGCAATTGTTAAAAAGCCTGGTGAAGCTTATAATCCTTTGTTTATTTACGGGGGAGTTGGCTTAGGGAAAACTCATTTGATGCAAGCAGTTGGTAATGAAATTTTTAAAAAAAATCCTTCGTCAAAAATACTTTATGTTCCTTGTGAAAAATTCGTTAACGACTTTATTCAGGCTTTATCCGTTAACAACACTAAGAGTTTTAAAGAAAGATATAGAAAAATAGACGTTCTATTAGTTGATGATATCCAGTTTTTAAGCGGAAAAGAGCAAACTCAAGAGGCTTTTTTCCACACTTTTAATGAATTACATCAGGCTAATAAACAAATAATTTTAACCTCTGATAGACCACCAAAATCAATCGCTACCTTGGAAGATAGGTTGATTTCTCGTTTTGAATGGGGGATGATAGCCGATGTTTCAAGTCCTGACTTCGAAACAAGAAGTGCTATCTTAAAATATAAAGCAAAAGAGAAAAATTTTAAAATAAAAAATGAAGTTATTGATTTTTTAGCCAGTAATATAAAAAGTAATGTCAGAGAATTAGAGGGGGCATTAAATAAAATAATAGCTTTTCATGAAATAAAAGATATTACTCCAGACTTAGAAAGTGTAGGGAAGGTTTTAATCAACCTTAAAAGCCTTCCACAAAAAAAATCGTTTCATGTAAAAACATTATTTAAAATTGTTACTGATTTTTACAGTATTTCCGTTAATGATTTAATTGGAGCTTGTCGAAAAAAACACTTAGTTGGTCCTCGTCAAATAACAATGTATTTAATGAGAGAAGAAATGAAAAGTTCATACCCAGCCATTGGACAAGAGCTTGGCGGACGAGATCACACAACAGCAATGCATGCTTGCAATAAAATAGAGGCTCAATTGGAAATAGACGAATCTTTAAAGCAAAATATAGAAACAATAAAACAAAAAATTTACAGCTCGTTTTAAAAATAAATTTATTGTGGATAAGGTGTTGATAAGCTGTTGATATAATTATGTATTTTCCTGTATAACTATCTGGAAAAGTTGTGAATAAAATGTTATTAAGTTAACCGATTTTCAAAAAACTTTTTCCACATATTTTATTCACATAGTTATCAACAAAGTATTCACACTGTTATCAACAAGGATTTTGTTTTAAACAATAACTAAAACACCAATTACTTCAGTTATCCACTCTATTATTAATACTATTATATTAATATATAATATAATTATAATACTAATAAGGGGCTACCACCAAATATGAAAATAATTTGTACTCAAGAAAACTTAAATCAAGGATTAAGTATTGTAAGTAATCTATCAAATAAAAATCCTAACCTTCCTATTCTAAATAACGTTTTAATAAAAGCAAAGCAAGGAGTGATTACTTTAACCTCTACTAATTTAGAGATGGGTATTAACTGTATTATAAGAGGAAAGATCGATAACGATGGAAATTTTACTATTCCAGCAAAAACCACTACTGACTATGTTAATCTAATAAAAGATAAACAAGTTAATTTAAATTTAAAAGACAATGAAATAGAGTTGATTACTTCAAATAATAAAACAAGGTTTAAAGGGGTTTCCTCTCAAGACTTTCCAACTATTCCTGAGATTAAAAAAGAAAATAAATACACTACTTCAGTTAGAGACTTTAAAGACTGTTTAAATAAAATTATCTTTGCTGTTGCTAATACAAGCTCTCGACCGGAGATCAATGGCGCTGTTTTTGACTTTAATAGTAAGAATAAGATGTTAACAGTAGCTGCTACCGATAGTTATCGTTTAGCAGAACAAAAAATATCGTTAAAAAATAGCGGTGAAGACAAAAGAATTATCGTTCCCGGTAAAACACTGCAAGAAGTAGTAAGAATTTTAGGCTTAATAAAAGAAACAGAAGAAAATAGCGATAAAGGTGATGTAAATATCTATATTTCTAATGATAATCAAATTTTATTTACATTTTCCGATACGAAAATTGGAGCAGATGAAAATATAGAGCTAATTTCCAGGTTAATAGAGGGTAATTACCCTGAATATCAGGAGATTATTCCTGAAAACCATAATACAGAAATTATTGTTAATAAAAACGACTTAATTAACACTGTTAAAAAGAGTAGTTTATTTACTAAAAACAAAATAGATAGTATAAAATTGAATTTTTTAAAGGACAGTAACGAATTAACTGTTTATTCAGCAAACGCGGAAACAGGAGAAAATTTATCAAAACTACAAGTAAAAATAAAAGGAGAAGATAATGAAATAGTGCTTAACTACCATTATTTACTGGACGGCTTACAACATATTGACGGAGACGACGTTATTTTAGAGGTTATTAATAAAGATGTACCCTGTGTTTTACGCTCAGCTGAAAAAAATAACTATTTATATATAATAATGCCGATAAGGTTGTAAAATATATAAACATCCCGCTAGGCGGGATAGGGCGGTGATAAACATAAATATAAAAAAACCAAGTTATCATTAGCTTGGTTTTTTATCAGTGTTGTTTGGGTGGATTAAGATTTAAACACAGTAAAAAAAGTTGTAAAAATTTGCGATCGCATTTTTTTACAACTTTTTTGATTGTTTAGAATTAAGTAATACTTAAAATTAGTGAAGATAAGATAGAGAATTATTTTTTTAAATTATCCCAAAGTAGTTCAAAAATGTTTTTATATGTTGTTGCTACATCACTACTTTCTATAACTACAGCCATTGGAATATCTTTGTATGAAAAAATTACCAGTTTATTTTTGTAAATTACATTATCTGTAGGAAGTTTGAAATTTTTTGGAGTAATTTTTATTTGGTGAATTTTTGATGAGTATTTTTTAGCAAACTTAATTGATTCTTTGTCATTTTGTAGTATTTCTCGAACTTTAATTTTTTTCTTTTCGATTTTTTCTAGATTCCACCATATTTTATCTAAAATATTTGAGCTAATAGCGTTAATTGAGCCGAATATGTCAACTTTTTTGCTTTTAAAAATTTCATTATATAAATCAATAATTCTTTCTTCTCCTTCATAAAATCTAACCCTAGGTTTTTCTTTTTTTGTATTAAATATAGCTAAAAGTTCCGGCAAATTTTCTTTTATTATTTTTTCTTTTTTTGTTTGCTCTTCTAGTATTTTTTCAGGAGACTCAGCGGTATAAATTACTTTTTCCGCTCCTTTAATTAAAGAAACTAATCCCTTGCTTCTTAAGTCTTCTAAAATTATATATGTAGTAGGTCGTTTTATGTCAGCTCTTCTTGAAATAGACTGAACCGAACCTCGACCAATTTCAAGTATAGCTAAGTAGACTTTAGCTTCTTTCTCGTTTAAATTTAATTTTTTTAAAGTATTTATTAGTTCCATAATAATATTATATCATACCCTAAAATATTTGTCAATATTTCTGACAAATAAATATTAATTTGGCTTATTTAAAGTAAAAAAGTATATACTATTACGACAGTACTCTTGACAAAAATATAGATGTATGTTATACTTCTATATCAAGCTAAAATAAGTCTTGATAAAACAGCTCTTTATACATCACCTATTACCTTAAAATTCTACAAAAGGAGAATTATTATGATTTCATTAAGCGATATTTTTGAAATACAGCTAGAGAAATTAAAAAACCAACTTAATTGTCCCGAAGTAATCATCGAAATCCTTAGAAGTAAACGAGAGCAAGTACTAACTATAGCAGAGAATATTAACCTTTCTAAAAATGTTATTAAGTTTCTCCCAGTAATTCCTGTAAGATATATGCACATCAATACTCTTATGCGAATGTTGTCGTACGACGACAATTGGCTATTGAGGATTACTCGCTTAGGGGCTAGTTGGATAGATATAAAGAATATTAATGATATTATAGAAACGCCAGATATTCCCTATTATATTATTGATATAAAAAGCGGAAAAGCAACGATTGATGAAGTTTTTGTTAAAGACAAGGAATTAGCTATCGGCCAAAATAGATCGTATTTAACAATAGCTGAGTCTATCGCTCTCTGTGCTCATTATAATATTCTTTCAAAGCATCATTTTATACGTGTGGCGGGATCCAGGTTTAAAGATGAGGATAAGGATATTTGTATCAAGACCGTAAAATAATTTGTAGTTTTGTAGGGGAAAACTTAAAACTTTTATTTTTATGTGTTATAATAATTAAAATAAAACAATTTTATCTTTTATTATTTGATTATTTTTTAAAATACCAGATTATAAAGCGATAAAATTTAAAACTTATGAACAAGACCATTAAACTTGTTATTGTGATCGCTATTGTTGCGATAATAGCGATAGGTGGGGCGTTGTTAGTTTCACAAAAAGGAGATTTAACAAAATCTCAAAAACAAGCAGTTAGCGGGCAACCGATAAAGATCGGAATAATCGTTTATCCGGGTTTTGCGCCATTTTTTATAGCTGAAGAAAAAGGCTACTTTGAAAAAGAAGGGGTTAATGCAGAAGTTGTTATTATTAACGATCCGGTGCAGGCTGTTTCCGCTTTAGCCGGTAATGACGTACAGATGCTTTTCAGCTCGGCTGATTTTACTGCTTATATATCTGACGCAGGTGTTTCGATTAAAGAAATTTTTGCTTCAGATATAGGTTATGGATCTGATGGTTTATTGGTGAAAAATGATGTAAACTCCATAAACGACTTAAAGGGTAAGACTGTACATCTTTCTATGGGTACGCCATCACATTTTTTACTTAGATATTTAACCGAGCAAGAGGGATTAAAAGGTGGTGATATAAATATGATACAAATGGAAGCAGACCAAGTTGGAGTGGCTTTTGTTGCTAAAAAGATTGATTATGGAATGAGCTGGGAACCATGGTTATCAAAAGCCTCAGAAAGAGATGACGGAAAAGTTTTATTTTCAAGTAAGGATAAGCCGGGAATTATAACAGATACGTTTATTGTTAGGTCAGATATTTTAAAATCCAGGAGAAACGATGTAAAGGCTGTTGTTAGAGCTTGGTTTGATTCAATTGATTTCTTAGAAGCTAATCCAAGGGAAGCCAACGCTATAATGGCTAAAAATTTAGGCCTGCCTATTGAAGACTTTGAAGCACAAGTTGCCACTGTTAAATTTTTAGATTATAGTGAAAATTTAATAAAATTTGACGAAAAAGCAGATTTAAATTTATTTACTTTAACTAAAGAAGCTGTTAAAATATATAAAGAAGATGGAATAATAACAAAGGATATAAAAGCACAAGATATTGTAGATTCTTCAGTATTAAAAGAATTGTACAAATAAGTTTATCAGCAAATAATCTAAAAATATCCAGCTTCTTTTAGAGCTGGATATTTTTTATAAAAAAATGGACATCAGAAAAAAAATTACTAAAAAAAGTTATATACTTAAAAGTTTTTTAGGTCTTTTTAGTGTATTTATTATTTGGTCGTTTTTAAGTTATGCGGAAATAATAAAACCATTTTTTTTACCAAGCCCCACTGAAGTTATAGGCGCAACGATTCAGCTTTTTGTAGAGTTTGGCTTTCTGTCTGATATACTTATTAGTATTTACAGAATCGCTGTAGGTTTTTTATTAGCAATTATTATTGCTGTTCCTCTTGGTATCTTAGTTGGTACTATTAAGTCAATTGAAGCTTTTTTTGAGCCTATAGTTGCCTTTATACGATATATCCCGCCTTCTGCTTTTGTGCCGCTTTCAATTCTTTGGTTTGGGATCGGAGATTTGGAAAAGTTTTTTATTATTTTTATCGGCGTCATGCCTTATATGTTAATTTTAACAGCTGATGTTGTAGGCAATATTAAAAATGAATATATTGAAGTCGGACGTACTTTTGGCGCCACTACCGTACAAATTTATACTAAAATTATTATTCCAAGTTCGCTGCCCGGGATTTGGGACGCTATGAGATTAATGCTAGGGGCTGCTTGGACTTTTATAGTTTTAGTGGAGATTATTGCCGCGACTTCCGGGCTGGGGCATGTAATTGTGCAATCGCAAAGATTCCTTCAAACAGCTAATGTAATTGCGGTTATAATTATAATTGGTTTCTTGGGATTAATAACTGATTATTTGTTTAAAATAGGGCATAAAAAATTCTTTCCTTGGTCGGAAAAATAAACCTAGAATATGCTGAAGATAAAATCATTATCAAAAATATATAGTTATGAAAATAAGAAAGTAGAAGCTCTTAGGGGTGTTTCTTTGGAAATAAAGAAAGGTGAATTTGTAGCCGTTGTCGGACCTAGTGGATGCGGCAAAACTACTCTACTCAAATGTGTAGCCGGGTTACTTGATTATACTAAAGGGGATATAAAGTTTGAGAATGATGTGAAAAAGGATATGAGTATGGTTTTTCAAAATTTTTCTTCTTTTCCTTGGCTTACGGTGAGAGAAAACATTGAATTTGGTTTAAATATCAAAAAAATAGATATTAAAAAAAGAAACACCATAGCTAATAATTATCTATCAACCACTGGTCTTAAGGATTATGCTGATTTTTATCCTAAAAATTTATCCGGCGGAATGAAACAAAGAATAGCCTTAGCAATGTCGCTTGCGGGCGATCCGCGATTAACCTTAATGGATGAACCTTTTGGGGCACTAGACACTCAAACAAGATCTTTAATGCAGTAGCTGCTTTTAAATATTTGGAATAAAAATAAAACAACAATTCTTTTTATTACTCACGATATTGAGGAGGCCATCTTTTTAGCTGATAGGGTTTATATCATGGGGGCAAGGCCCGGTGAGATTAAAGAGGAAATAAAAATAAATTTTGATCGACCCAGGAATATCGAGTTAAAACTAAGTGAAAAATTCTTAGACATTAAAAAACGAATCCATTACATTATCCGTGGAGAATCAATAAAAGCGGCGCAGTTTAGATTTTATTCCTCGAATCGTAAAACTATTAGAATTGGCCTGCATACTTGGGCCGGCGTTACCCCTTTTTATTATGCAGTAGATGAGGGATATTTTAGTGACAAAGGAGTAGGTGTTGAATTGGTTAGTCTGGAAAAAGAGAGCGATAGAATTAAGGCGTTTAAAAATAAAGAAATAGACTTGTTGCACCTAACGGTTGATTCAATCCATTATCTAAGGGAACAAAGAAAAATTGATTGTGGCATTGCAATACCTCTTGATGATTCTCAGGGAGGGGACGCCTTGATAGCGGATAAAAAAATAAAAACTTTTACAGATTTAAAAGGAAAGAAAATAGGAATTGAAGAAAATTTATTTTCTCATTTTTATCTAAAATATCTGTTAAATAAAAATAATTTAAAAATAAACGATGTTAAAATAGTATATTTAAAAGGAAGTGATATCGGAACTAACCTTTTAAGCAAGCAGATTGACGCGGCAATTTTATGGGAGCCCTGGCTTTCAGGAGTATTAAGAATTACAAATACTAAAGTTTTAGCGTCTACTGCTAAGGAAAAGAATAAAGTCATCAGTGTACTTTATGCAAGAAACGATTTTATAAAAAATAAAGCCGAAGAAATTAAAAAAATTCAAGATATATGGGACGAAATTGTAATAAAGATTGATAAAAACATCAATTCTTTTTCAGCAAAATTAGCTCCATACATCGGGCTATCAGAAGAAGATTTTATTTTACAAATCAATAAATTAAAATTTATCAATAAAAATAACAGAAGCAATTATAATAAAATAATAGAAAAATTAATTAAAGAAAGTAAAAATCTTTAATGTCCAGAAATAAGTAATCAAAAAACCGAGTTAGTGGTAGCTTGGTTTTTTTTATTTTTGGAATTTTATCAGTATGCCTGTGTCGGTTGTTTTTTTGTCGTTGATGTCGGTTGTTGTTAAATAAACTCTATAGAAACCACTTTGGTTTGGTGGGTTGTCCCAATTAAAAGATATATTTTTGTCTTTTGGTTTTATTATGGATTTTATTAAGATATTTTCAGACGATGAAGTTTTTCTGTAGTAAAAATCTATTTTTTTAATTCTACTTATTCTTGATAAGGCAACTTTTAGGTTTAACGGAAAGCTAGATTTGGTTGTTAGTTGATTGTTTTCCGGTGATAACCAGATGATTTGTAAGGGTTTATAGGTAATATCAAATTCTAGTGGAATAATTACTTCAGCGCTATTTAAAACATCGTCGTAAGTAATAATTTTCAGATTTCGTTTTCCGTTTGGTGCGTCCACTACCCAATATAAATCATATGGCGTGTGAGAAACTGTGTCGGTTAAAAGTCCTTCAACCCAGTACTCTACTTTATCTACTCCTCTTGGTGCGCTCGTGTCTATATCGATAAAAAGCTCATCATCGGTGATTGTTTGATTGTCTTTTAGATTTAAAACACTTAAACTTGGTTTATTTTCCGGAGTATGAATGTCATCGTGCTCGGTTGGCGGTACTTCAAATTCTAAATCTTCTTGAACTTCTAGCCATTTTTTAATTCCATCTTCCCATGGCTTGTATTGAGAGTCTTTTTCAGGGAAACTCGGAATCTCCCCTCTTGGATCGTCTTTGTTTACGTAATGTAAGATAGAGTGAATATTTTTAAATGTTTTTTCTTCTATAGCAGCCTCTGGAGTATGTTCGGTGGCAAGTTTTTGAGAGAATTTATCGATCTGTACAACTACTTCTTCGGAGATTTCGCCTTTTAAAATAGGTTTTTCTATCTCTTCTTCTTTTGGTGAAGTAAAATTTTCAATCGGTGAACCACTGGTTGTGTCACCTAAAACACTTTCCATAAATTCATGCCAAATAGGTCCGGCCACGGCCGATCCCCCGGCACCTTTTTTCATTTCTTCTCCGCGATTATTTCCGGTCCAAACACCACAAGCAAGCGATGGCGTGTAGCCGATTGTCCAGGCGTCCTTATAGTCGTTTGTAGTCCCTGTCTTGGCCGCTACGGGGCGTTCACCTAGATTTAGGTAGTTACTCTCACCAAAAGCATAAGCGCGAGCAGAGTTGTCTGATAAAACATTATTTAAAAGTCTAACAGCGTTTGTATCCATTACTTGTTTTTCTTTTTTCTGATATTTTTCAATAACCTTACCTTCACTATCTTTAATTTCCAGTATACCAACCACAGGATGATGAACACCATCTCTAGCAAAGGTTGCGTAGGCCCCGACATGCTCTAATAACTCTACCTCTCCACCACCTAAAACTAAAGATAATCCAAAGCGATTTTTATCGCTAAGTGATGTGTATCCCATTTTCTCGGCGTTGTCTGTTACTCTAGTGAGTCCGGTTAGATACAGCGCTTTTACGGCTGGCACATTAAGTGATCCGGCAAGCGCGCTTCTCATACTAACCGGACCGCGGAATTCTCCGTCGTAGTTGTGTGGAATATATTCTTTAGCACCTTGAACCCCAAAGTTTGTTTCTGTATCGTATAAAATTGTCTCTGGCGTATAACCCATAGCAAAAGAAGTAGCATAAACTAAGGGCTTTAAAGATGACCCCGGTTGTCTTAATCTAACGGCTACATTTACATTCCCATCGTTTTCTATATCAAAATAATCACGCGAGCCAACCATAGAAATTATCTGTCCAGTCTTAGTATCGATAGCTACCAAGGCTGCGTTTTTAGCGTTGTACTTTTCTTCGTTTTGCTCAACGTATTTTTGAATCGCGTCTTCAGCTTTTTTTTGTTTGTACAAGTCTAAGGTAGTAATCACTTGAAGCCCGCTTTGTTCAACCATTTTTTCTCCATACTTTTCAGTTAACATTTCTTTAATATACATTACAAAGTGCGGAGCAGTAATGCTTTCTTTACGAGCCTTAAAAATAAGCTCTTCTTCTAAAGCCTCTTCGTACTGTTGTTGGTCAATATAACCTTGGTTTAACATTAACTCTAAAATATATTGCTGTCTGCTAATAAGTTTGTCTTTATGAGAGCCGTACGGAGAATAATAAGTTGGTGCTTGTGGAAGAGCCGCTAAAATAGCGCTTTCAGCCAGGGTTATATTTTTAGCTGATTTATCAAAGTAAAGATTTGCAGCTGCTTCTATGCCGTAAGCAGTTGAACCATAGGGAATTTCATTAAAATATAGCTGTAAGATTTCTTCTTTGCTGAATTTTTTTTCAATTCGCCAAGCTAAAATAAGTTCTTTTATTTTTCTCTCCACTGTTCTTTCGTTGCTTAAAATAGCGTTTTTAATAAGTTGCTGAGTTATAGTTGATCCGCCCTGCATTCTTTTTCCTTGGAGCTTAGCTATAACTACTCCCCTAAAAATACCCCACAAGGAAAATCCTTTGTGCGTAAAAAAGTTTTTATCTTCCATAGCAATCGTTGCTTTAACAGCGTAATCCGGAATCTCTGTAATTGGCACAAAAGTTCTTTTTTGATCGCCATGAATTTCATATAAAATATTTTCCCCTGTTCTGTCAAAGATTTTCGTAGTTAAGGGCATTGCTCTCTCTATTAATTTATTTGGCGCTGGTAAGTCGCGAGAGAACCATAAAATAGTGCTACCAATAACAAGGCCACCTAAAATAATCGTAATGAAAAATAAAATTATTCCCCAGAAAAAAAATCGCCTTAAGAAGCTTTTACTTTGTTTTTGTGTTTTTTTGTTTCCGTGTTTTTGTTTCCGTGTTTCTCCTACTTTGCGAGGAACAATAACTCTATTTTTATTATTAAGTTGAGGGATAGGCATAAATTTAGCTTATAGCTTTTAGTTTCGCTAGCTTTTAAATTGATTTAAAACTGCTTTAATGATATAGTATTTTGTGATAATTGTCTATTAGACTTATTACATAATAAGCTATTACTGCAATCCCCATATTTTGGTAAATTTCTTTTAAAAATTTTTGGCCTATACGCAGGTATAAGCAAAAAATTTTTAAAAGAAATTTCCTCAAAATCTGGAAATTTCGCTACATAGCTTATTATGCAACAAGTCTATTAAAAAAACCTTCTTTTTAGAAGGTGTAAAATTTTATGCCAAAGCATTTTATTAAATTAAAATCAGAGAAAACTATTTGTGGAAACTGTAAAGAAGAGTTTACTGGCGGTGGTTATGTTAACCATTGTCCGCATTGTTTGTGGAGTAAGCATGTTGACGAGGATATTCCGGGAGACCGAAAATCAACCTGTTTAGGCTTAATGAAGCCAATTAAAGTTATCACAGGTAAAAGAGAAAAAATATCGATAAAACACTATTGTCAAAAATGCGGAAAAGAAATGTTAAATAAAATTTCCCCAAACGATAATATGGAGGAAATTATTAAACTGTCTACTAAACACGACAAGCATGGAAATATATAAAAAAATTTAGTTTTTTGCTTTTGTGATTTTATATCTTAACCCTAACACAACAAAAATAAAAAGCAAGAGGCTGAAAAGTTGAGGAAACCTCATCCCGAAAAGAATAGGAGTTGTGTCTATTTTTATGAATTCTAATACAAAACGAATCAAAGCGTAGTTTGCTAAATAAACAAGAAAGATGTTACCAAGAGCTAGTACTTTAGATTGCTTTTTAAGCAATCTTTTTTTATGTAAAAACAATAGAAATAAAAAATTGCAGAAGTTTAAAATTGATTCGTATAGAAAGGTGGGGTGAAAATAATTTGCATTTTGATATAAGTATAAAGGTCTGTGTAAAAAATCTATTGGAATTCCCCAAGGTAAGTTTGTTGGCAAGCCGTAAAGTTCTTGATTAAAATAATTCCCCCAGCGCCCGATAGCTTGTCCTAAAGCAATAGCCACAGCCACAATATCGGCTGTAAGCCAGAAGTTTAATTTATTTTTTTTAACGAAGTAATACCCAGCTAATGCCCCACCGATTAGCCCTCCGTGAATTGCCAGACCGCCCTTCCAAACTTTAAAGATATCCAAAGGATGTTTTAAGTAATATGGAAACTCTAAAAAAACATCATAAATTCTAGCGCCAATAAATCCAAAAACAATTACATAAACAGCCAAATCAAGAATTTGTTGTTTAGGAATTTCATATTTCTTCCCTAATTTCTGCGCAACAACAATCCCAAGCACTATTGCCAAGCTAACAAAAAAACCATACCAATAAAATTGAAGTGGACCGATAGAAAATATAATTGGATCGGGATGATAGGAGTGGAGGAAGTTCATATTTTTCATTATAACAACTCCTAAAAAGAAAAAAAGCCCTTGAAGTGAATTGTTTATACAAAATTCACTTCAAGAGCCGGAGTTATCGCCATCGGTTTCTTCTCCTTTTAAAAAGAGGAAAAAAAATAATCGCAAACAGAGGGATCGTGGCCCACAATGGGACGCGAATTATTTCAATAGGTTCGTTAGTCCCTGGAAGCATCTCCAAGGAACAGACGAGGGTAGAAATTACTGAAAAAGCTACTAAAAAAAATAAAAATTTTCCGTATTTTTTTTCTTTATTCATTTTCTTCTCCTTTTAGAGCCTTTTCAAGACATTTATTGTAGTGGATTGTTGTACTGCTTAATTCAACCCATAAAACTACGTTACAAGACGGACAACAAAAGCCCTTACCGCTCTGCTTTATTTCAACTTCATTGAAGCTAGTTACAGTTGTATGGCCGCAGTTAGTGCACGTATATCTTATTTCTTTTTTTATTTCTCTCCCTCTTATATTTTTTAATAAAAAGAGCCTCCTTTTTTAATATAAAAATATACCATAAAATCAATTAAAAGTCAATAGCAGCCAAGAAAAAAACCGCTTGATTAAGCAGTTTTTTTGTATAAATTGGCAATTTTTATCAGATGTTTTTTCTTTTATACATCTACCTTGTAAATAGTTGACAATAAATTGTCAACTGTCAACTAAATATTTTTATTAATATTTATTTTTAAAATCTAAAGTGTAAATAGACTTATTCATATCACTTTAAATTCGGCCAAACTAAAACCCGACCTTGTTTTATGGCCGGGTTTTAGTTAAATTTTTAAATTACAGAGCGTCAAGATCGGCTGCCTGACCCTGAATAACTTTTCCTTGTTTTAATTTTGGTATTTTTTGAACATCGATTACATCGGATGTAGCTCCTAATTTTTTCAACGCGGCATTAAACTTTTCTACCCACCCTAAAAACTCTGTTTCTGTTATAGAACCACTAAAATACGCGTTAAATTCAGGCTTTATTACGGTCACCATATTATATTTATAGGCTTCCTCTGCTTGTTCGCCGGCTTTTGTTTTCATCGCTTTAATAAATTGCTCTTTGCCGTCAGAAGTAAAATATTTCGATACAATCAATTCTCCTTTTTCTTGTTCTGCTTTTTTAGAAATACCTTGATTTAAATCAACTTCTTCAGCCGACATTTCTTCGTACACTTTACCTTTTTCGTCAGTAAATTGTTTGTATGTTCCTTGTTGCTTAGATTGCTCTCTTGTTTTGTCTTGAAGCAACCGAAAACGAATTTTTTTCTCAAATAATTCATAGGCTTTATCATATCTTCCTCCATAGACAGACATATTTGCCAGTTCTTTATCTGTAAACACGCCTTCTGCGCTCATTTCTGCTGCCCACCCTTTAAATAATTTTACATTTTCTTGTTGTTTTTTAGTAAATTTTTTATCTACTTGTTCGATCGCAGATGCTTCATTAACCGTAACGCCAAATTCAGGAGTATAATTTCCAACACTTATTATCCCGGCGGCAAGTATAGCCGCTACCACTCTCGTGCATTTATTTTTTGCCATTTCACCAAGTTTTGTCATAAATTCTTTTGAATCATTTTTAATAGACTCTAGCAGATTAGGGTCAATTTCCTTTATTTCTTCTTGAGCGGTTTCCGGGGTTAAACTCTCATAAATTTTTAAAACTTCTTCTGGGTCAATTCCTAATTCTTGTTCAAAATAATCAAGTTGCCCCTCTATTCGCGTAGCTTCTTCCAGCTTTGCTTCTTTTTCTTCTACAGAGAGATCTGAGCTCTCGATTTCTTGATTAAGTTTTTCTAATTTATTGGTGCCTTGTTTTAATTCCTCTCCTGTCGCTAAAGTTTCAAATTTCATAAAGTTGATATTAATGTTATTTTATTAATTATTTTAAACCTCTGAAGCCAAGCTAATCTTTTTTTTCCGGAGTAATACGCCCTTCTTTTTTAGCCTCACTTATTTTTAATCTATTTTCAATATCTTTCCATTCCGGAAGCTTAACGCCAGCTTTCTCAAGATCTTTCTGTAGTTCTTCGTCTGACTTGCTATTAAATTCAATGCAAATATCAGTATCCTTTATTAGGTCTTCTAGTAATTTTTCCGGTGACATTTTGACTAACCTCTCTATTTTTTCAGTATCTTCTGTCATTTTACCTTCTGCTGGCTCATAAGCTATATACTCCCATAAAGTAATCTCATCTCCTAATTCTAAAACATCTTGTTGTTCTTTTGTTAGCATGCCCTGTTGAACTAACTCTGCAATAGTAGTACTTCTAGATAAAATAAACTTTTCTCTGTTGTTATCTGACTCTTTTTTGTTTATGTTTATTTGATCAAGTTTTTCTGTCATATATTTTATATGTTAAAAAAATAATAAATTACTTAGCATCCTCTTTCTCTTTCTCTCTTACCGTTTCCCAGACTTTTTTCTTTATTTCTTTGATGAATTTTGGATTTTCTCGCAGAGTTCTTTTGGCGTTTTCTCTACCGACTCCTAACTTTTCCTCACCGTAGGTATAGGAGTTGCCTGATTTTTTTATTATGTTAAATTCTACTCCTTTATCTAGGACGTCTCCGGAGATTGAGATTCCTTCGTTGTACATGATTTCAAAAACAGTATTTTTAAACGGAGCAGCTACTTTATTTTTTACTACCTTAGCTTTTACTTGGTTGCCGATAATTTGGTCGCCTTTTTTAATTTGGGCGCTTCTTCTAACTTCAATTCTAACCGATGAATAAAACTTTAAAGCCATTCCGCCGGTAGTTGTTTCCGGGTTGCCGAAGAACACACCAATTTTTAAACGGATTTGATTGATAAAAATTAAAACAGTGTTGCTTTTGTTAATTACGCCGGTTAATTTTCGAAGCGCTTGGCTCATTAGCCTGGCTTGAGTTCCCATTTGCCTGTCACCCATTTCTCCTTCAATTTCTGACTTTGGTACAAGCGCGGCAACTGAATCAACCACGATAACGTCAACGGCGTTAGAGCGAACCAACGTTTCGGTAATCTCAAGGGCTTGTTCACCATTATCTGGTTGAGAAATTAACAACTCTTTTACATTCACGCCAATTTTTTTAGCATACTCCGGATCAAGCGCGTGTTCAGCATCCACAAACGCTGCTACGCCCCCTTGTTTTTGCACTTCAGCTACAATATGTTGCGCTAAAGTTGTTTTTCCGGAAGCCTCCGGGCCGTAAATTTCTATAATTCTCCCGCGCGGCACTCCACCTACGCCAAGAGCAATATCAAGAGAAAGACAACCTGTTGAAACAGCCGAAACCTTTGCTTTCTTAGCTTCCCCCAGCTTCATAATAGAACCATCCCCAAACCGTTCTTTAATTTGAGCTACAGCCTCTTCCGCTGCCTTTAATTTTTCCTGCCCCTCATCTTTTTTGTTTTTATCGGTCATAAAATTTTGTTTAAATGATTAATAATTAAATACTTTCCACTACCAGTACCTTTCTATAAACAGTATTTGTCTGGCTATATTTTTTACTGGCTTCTATTTTTATAATATTAACTCCCATTTGTAAGCCAATGGTTTCTGTAAAATCTCCGTTACTTTCTGCTAAAATGCCTTTGTCGTTAATATAAATTTTTGCTTCTTTACAAGAGCTCCCTTTAATAGTTATTGATTTTTCGTTGGTTGTAAAATTATTATTTGGTTCAAAAATTTCCAAGTTTGGCGGATTAAAAATTTCTTGAGCCTCCACGCCTAAATAAGTAAAACACAACAAAAATATTATAGCAATAAAAAGATTTTTTAAAATTTTTGGTGTAACGCTAAATTTCATAGTATATGGTAAAATTAATTTTCTTCTTCGTTATTATTCTCTTTTTCTTCGTCCAAACTTTCCTGCGAAACCAAAACCTCTCTTGATTTGGCTCCGTCGGCCGGACCGATTATCCCGAGTTCTTCCAAGGCCTCAATAAGTCTGGCAGCTTTATTATAGCCGATTCTCATCCTTCTTTGTAGTAGTGATGCTGAGGCTTTTCTGCCCCTAACAACAATTTCTTTGGCCATTTCAATTAACTCTTCATCTTCGCCAAAATCATCGTTTTTCCCTGAAATACTAACCCCTCCTTGGCGTTCAACAACTGTTTCATCGTACTCAACTGAATCGTAATTAAGTTTTATATAGCTGGTAATTTTTTTAATTTCACTTTCAGAGACAAACGCTCCTTGTAATCTTTTTGGTTTTGAGGTCTCAGCAGAAACAAAAAGCATGTCTCCGCGACCTAACAATTTTTCCGCTCCACTACTGTCTAAAATTGTTCGTGAATCTACCAGAGAAGCAACACTAAAAGCAATTCGTGAAGTAATATTAGCTTTAATAAGCCCGGTAATAACATTAACCGATGGACGCTGAGTAGCCAAAATTAAATATATTCCAACCGCTCGTGACATTTGTGCCAAGCGAATAATCAAAGCTTCAATTTCCGGACCGGCTGAGGCCATTAAATCCGCCAACTCATCGATAATTATGATAACACTTGGCATTGTATTGCCGGCGGCTCGGTAAGAAAAAATATCGCGATTTTTTGCATCAGATAAAACTTCAAACCGACGTTCCATCTCAGAGACTGCCCACTTTAGCGCATTAACCGTTTCTTTAACTTTTGTAATGACTGGTGTTAAAAGATAAGGAGTTTTGCCATAAATCGGAAGCTCAACTCTTTTCGGGTCGATCATTATAAACTTCAAATCATCAGGAGAATTTTGATACATTAAACTTAAAATAATAGTGTTAATACAAATTGTTTTTCCTGAACCAGTCGAACCGGCAATTAAAAGATGCGGATTTCTTGTAAGATCGGTCATCCAAGTTTTTCCGGAGACGTCTTTGCCTAAGGTAATCATTAAATCAGACGGTCTGTTTTTGAATTCGTCGGAGGTAATAATATCTTTCAAGCGAACCTTTGCGGCTTGTTTATTCGGCACTTCTACTCCTACTAAAGACTTGCCCGGGATAGGTGCTTCAATTCTTATCGGGTGAGCTGCCAAGGCAAGAGCTAGATCGTTACTTAGTGTAATTATCTGAGACAGCTTAACTCCTTCAGCTGGTCGTAGAGTGTGCTGGGTAACAGTTGGCCCAACGCTTACTTTCCCCATCTCTACTTCTATGTTAAAATTCTCCAAAGTTTTTCTGATAGTCTCCATATTCGCGTTAATGTCTCCGCTAGTTGGCTTGTCTCCGCCGTTATGGAGAAGATCAAGCGGTAGGTCTATTTTCTTTTTCTTAGGTTTATGATTAAATTTAATTTCCTCTTGCTCCCCCTCTAAATCTTCTTCGTTGCCGGATATCTCTGTTTTTACAAAATCAACCTCTTTATCGTTATCGTCCTCTTCAATAAATTCCTCTTCCTCTTCATTTTCGTGCTCTTTACCAAACTTTTTTTGCTGTCTATAGTTGTGGAATTTGTCTTTAGATTGAATTGCAACTTTTAACCCTTTAGAAAAAATTATCTTTAAAATATTAAGCCCGCTCAACAGGTTATCTAGAGAAACGTTAAAAATAAGAAGAATTGATCCAATAAAAGCAGAAACAAATATCACCAAGCTTCCCCAAAACCCTAAAAAGTATCCAGCTGGGTAACCTAAAATAAGACCAATATAACCTCCGCCTTCACCAAAGGACACCTGCTTTAAACTGCCCGTGAAACTTTGATTTAAATCTTGAGTTAAATGAAAAATTCCATAAAAACTTAAAACAAAAAAAACAAGTCCGACATAATGTAAACTTGTTAAAACTTTTTTTCGAGCACTTACAATAAAGTAGGTAACAGCTGAAAGTAAAAAAGGAAAAATAATATAACCAATTCCGAAAAACTGTTTCAAAACCTCTTCCAACCACAAACCAAATCTTCCAGCCAAATGAAATAAACTTAAAAAAGAAAGAACAATAAAAGCAATTAAAACCACAATTATAATCCCTTTTTTCGCCTCACTACTGATTGAAAATTTATCTTTTTTATTATAACTATACTTTTTTCGTTTTCTCATAAACATAAAAACTTAACAATTTTAAAGTTGTCTATAACATTATTATACCAAACCAACAAATAAAGACAAGAGTTTATTTTAAGCAACAAAAAAACCCGGCAATTAAGCCGGGTTTTTTTATATATTTTTTGCTAAACTCTATTTCTTTTTAAACCCTGTTCCTGCGGGGATTAATCTACCGATGATTACGTTTTCTTTTAATCCATCGAGCGGGTCGATTTTTCCGCTGAGTGAAGCTTCGATTAGGATCTTTGAGGTTTCTTGGAAGGAGGCGGCTGATAAAAAGCTTTTTGTGGAAAGAGAGTTTTTTGTTATTCCCAACAATAGCTCCTCTCCTTTAGCTTTTGTTTTGCCTGCTTTTTCCATTTTTTTATTTTCATCTTCAAAATCTCGTCTATCGATAACAGTGCCTGGCAAAAAATTAGTGTCTCCATCGGACGTGATATTCACCTTAGAAAACATTTGTCTGGCGATTACCTCAACATGCTTATCGTTTAATGGCTGACCCTGAGAAGAATAAAGGTATTGAATCTCATTGATAATATATCTTTGAGTTTTAGTTCGGCCTGCTAACGTATGAAGTTGTTGTAAGTTAAGACTTCCTTCTGTTAGTTGCTGACCTTTTTGAACTTTTTCTCCGTTTTTAACCCAGATGTCAAAGCCCTTAGCAACTGAAAACTCTTTTATTTTATTTACTGTTCTAAAAACAGCCACTTTGGTTGAAAGCACTCTGGCTTCACCAAACTCTTTTGCTTTAACTTTAGTGCCGTTGCTTCTTATGAATAAAAGATCTCCTTTTTCAACCTTGTCCCCTTCTTTTACTTTTATTTCAAGTTCACCTTCTTTCTTTGAGTCGTCAATTTTCTTTTTAGTAGCAGTTCTAAAATCATATTTGTCTTCATCTTCGCCGATATATTCCAACTTTAAAACTTTTTGCCCGGGAACATTTTCTAGAACAATTTTTCCAGTCGCATCTTTAATAGTTCTTTCTAATTGCGCTATTTTAACAACCCCATCTTCTTCAGCTAAAACAGCTCTTCTCTTCGGGTTTCTGGCTTCAAAAAGTTCTTCAACTCTTGGCAGACCTTGGGTAATGTCGTCTCCAGCTACACCACCGGTATGAAAGGTTCTCATAGTAAGCTGAGTTCCTGGTTCACCGATTGATTGAGCGGCCACCACCCCAACGGTTGCTCCTTTTTTAACAAGTTTGTTGTACCCCAAATCCCAACCATAGCATTTTTGGCAAACACCTTTTTGTGATTTGCAGGTAAGAACAGAGCGAATTTTTAAATTCTCAAGATCCAGTTCTTTTAACTTATCTCTTTCCGCTTCTGTAATAATCTGACCTTTTTTAAGGACAATTTCTTTTGTTTTAGGATCTTTTACTTCTTCAAACGACACTCTTCCTAAAACTCTGTCGGCTAAGTTGCTGCTTAGTCTTTCGCTATTTTCTTTTGTCAGTTGTATACCTTCCCTTGTTTTACAGTCTTCTTCTTGCACAAACATATCTTGAACAACATCAACTAAACGTCTGGTTAAATAACCGGCATTAGCTGTTCGTAAAGCTGTATCAGACAAACCTTTTCTGGATCCATGAGTAGAAATGAAAAACTCCAGCACATCAAACCCTTCTTTAAAGTTACCCTTTGCCGGAAGTTCAATAATATCTCCGGAAGGACTGCTTACCAAACCTTTCATTCCAATCACCTGAGTTAACTGCCCCCAATGTCCTTTAGCCTTAGAATCAATAATAGAGAAAACAGAGCCTTTAGTATCTAGTGATTCTTTCGCTAAGGCAACGATTTTTTCTTTAGCAAAGGTCCAAGTTTCAATTATTTTGCTGTGACGTTCCGCATCGGTTAAAAGACCGGCATCGTATTGTTGTTTAATTTCTTGAACTTGTTTTTCAGTTACTTCCAATATTCCTTGTCGTTCATCAATAAAAGGCAAGTCTCCCATTCCCCAAGAAAGTCCGGAGATAGTTAAATATTTAAACCCTGTTCTTTTTAAATCATCTACAAATTGCCCGGCTCGTTCCAGTCCATAGTTGCTTAAAATTGATTTAACTAAGCCTTTTAATGAACCAGCGTCCATTTTCTCATTAAGGTACTCCATATCTCTTGGTAATATCTTGTTAAACAAAACTCTACCAATAGTTGTTGTGACTATTTTTTTCCCAATCCTAACTTTAATAAAGTTTTTAAGCTTAATGTTCTTTAAGTCGTAGGCCAAGATTGCCTGATTTTCGTTAGCAAAAACTTTTATTTTTTTATCGTCAACTTTTTCTTGAGAAGAGGAGGTTAAATAATAACATCCCCAAACAATATCTTGACTTGGGCTAACCACCGGGTCGCCTGTTGCCGGTTTTAATAGATTTTTACTTGATTGCATTAACTCTTTGGCTTCTTTTTGGGCTTCCTTTGTTAAAGGAACATGAACAGCCATTTGGTCTCCGTCAAAGTCAGCGTTAAAAGCGCTACAAACCATTGGATGAATTTGGATAGCTTTTCCTTCTATCAGGATTGGTTTAAACGCTTGAATTCCGAGTCTATGCAAGGTTGGAGCACGGTTTAAAAGCACATAAGCATCCGCAATAACTTCTTCTAAAATATCCCAAACTTCCACTCGCCCTTCGTTAATAAAACGAATAGCGCTTCTTACATTATGGATAACTTCATCGCGAATAAGTTTGCTGATCACAAAAGGCTTAAAAAGTTCCAAAGCCATTTTTTTCGGCAAACCGCACTCATTGATCTTTAGATGAGGACCAATCACAATCACGCTTCTGCCTGAGTAATCAACTCTTTTTCCCAAAAGATTTTGTCTAAACCGACCTTGTTTCCCTTTCAAAATATCAGAGATTGATTTTAACATTCTTTTTTGTCCGGTTGAAGATACTACTGTTTTTCCGTGTCTGGCGTTGTTATCGATTAAGGCGTCAACTGCCTCCTGTAACATTCTTTTTTCATTTCTGGAGATAACTTCAGGAGCATTTAATTTTTTAAGTTGTTTTAACCTGTTGTTTCGATTAATAACTCTGCGATACAAATCATTAAGATCAGAGGTGGCAAATCGTCCACCATCAAGAGCTACCATTGGACGCAAGTCAGGCGGAATTACAGGAATAACAGTCATAACTGTCCATTCAGGTCGTACTTCGTTGTGTTTTAAATTTCTCAAAAGCTTTAATCTTTTTACAGCTTTTTCTTTTTTAATTCCTTTGTAGTTTTTTATTTCTTTGGAGACTATTTCTATTTCTTTTTCCGGGTCTATTTTTTCAAGTAATTTTCTGATTGCTTCTGCTCCAAT
>Ga0257124_1000836_pt1 | contig 28150 bp, 28 predicted proteins | sample SI106_150metaG_FD_190154 | JGI IMG/M metagenome (GOLD analysis project Ga0257124, IMG submission 190154) | Marine microbial communities from Saanich Inlet, British Columbia, Canada - SI106_150 | ecosystem: Environmental > Aquatic > Marine > Inlet | place: Canada: British Columbia | collected...
TACAACATTCTACATTTACAGTTGATGAAGAAAATATTGGATTTGGAGAAAATTATAATTTAGGTGGAGTAACAAGTCCCTTCCAATTATGGGATAAAGATCACGAAGAATATGTAGGCTGGGTAGGCAATTGGCAAAGATTACCTCCTACGGCGAATAACTCTGGAACGCCGTCAAGGAGAGGCTTTGGAATTTTTGGCTCTTATTCTGGTGCAACCGGAACGGGGGCTGCATCATGGGTTTATGATAGCACAGCCACATCTGGAACTGCTACGGCTACTGGTTTTGACTGCACATCTATATTATCAAGTATTGGAACAGAGATTGAAGCTGATGTTTTAGCTGGAACTGCTGCTGACTATTCTATTATTTCTTGCCAATGGGATAACGATCGAGATCAATGGTTAATGATAGGAAGTGATACTACTAATGGAGTTTCCATCTTATCTGCCGATTCAATTTGGTCTACATTCATAGATCAAACAAGTAATTTCTTGGGTTACCCAGCTGCTTCAACAAGTGCACTATATTCTCCCATATCCATGAGTAATTCATTAGATGGAATAGTTATTTTTGGAGATACGAGCACATCTACTGCTGCATCCATAAATGGAACAAGAAGCACCACACCTACAGGTTTCGTTAATAGAAATTTAATTAATACTCTGGGAACTTATATTTTTAATTTTGATTTAGGATCTACACTTCCAGCTGTCCGAATAGATGGATCCACTGGTAGAACTGCTCGCGTTTGGGTAGATTATATTTTATTCGACGGAACAGATTCAGTAATAGCAGAACAGTTACGAGACTGGGGAATCGCGGTCAGCGTGGAAAATGTAGAATGGTTCAAAGCAAGACTACTGAATAAGGGTGATGTGAAAGCTAGCGCAGAGGAAATTGAAAACTGGGTTGAGGCACAATCACAAGAATACCGAGAAATGTTACGCTATAAAGAGCGTTCAGGCAGACTACGCAGACGCAAAAAGCAAGTTAGTGGATATATGGAAGAAATAGAGGAGAATTTCGGACCTATGACTATTGATAGTGAGCAACTTGCAGATTGGGTTCCCAAAGGTGCTTCAGCTAAATTACGAGCTAGAGAATCAGGAGGCGCACTCAAAACTCCACCACCAGTTTCAGTAGAAGCGCAAATTGAGCGTGATGTGCGCGTTGGTGGAACTCCATCAGGTTCAGAAGTTCCTGGCGAACAAGTTGCCGAAGATCCAGCTACACCAGCAGGATCCGAATTGAATACTTTGGCTAAGGGAGACTTAGATAAGAAGAATCCAGGAGAGTCACGCGACCCAGATGAGTCCCTTGACGAAGCCTACTGAGGCGGTCTTGAACCCACGACTCTTTATATAGTAGTAAAGAGTATCAATAACTGGGGGTTTCCACTTGGAAACTTATGACGAATATAGACAAATCATCAATCTCGCTTATTCTCCCTGTGTATCTACATTTAAGAACGGTATTATACCGTCTGGAGTAGAATTACAGGAATTAGTGATTCCACCCTGGAATACAGCTGATAAAAATGCAGAAAACACCTTTTTGACCGTCCTAATCGACAACGAAGTGCTCTTTTCTGGTATACTTCCTAAAAACGGCTTCAAAATTGACATTTTCGACACCTTTTCTAGCCTTAAGTCGACTCCATTACCCCGTAGGATCACAGTTTTTGTTACTCCCGAGTCTGAAGTAGGAGAAATTTTGGATAATCCACGAGAATACCCAGTATCACAGAAGATTTTAGGTGATGTTTCAGCTACTTTATCATTAAATTTTATTGGAATGTGGAGACACCCAGTCATTCATTCAACATTTAGTAACTACGATCAAAGGTTTACGATCGAAAATCTATAATACGGAAGATATAAATACCAGCAGTAGCTATACTTCAATGATGGCAAACCTCATTCTATTTACTGGAAAAGGCGGGGTCGGTAAGACGACAATTTCTGCTGCCACTGCTCTGCATCATGCACAAGAGAAACGCAGAACTATTTTAATTAGTTCGGATCCAGCCCACAGCACTGATGATACGCTAGGAATTGCTTTAGGATCTGATCAAGTAGTTAAAATTGGAAAAAATTTCTGGGCAAAAAATATAAATTCAGAAGCTGCTGCAGCTAGATTTGCAGAAACTATGAAAGCTGGCATGGAAAAGCTATTTAGTAACTCGATTCCAGGTTTCGATGCAGAAATATTCACTGATATGGCTACATTTCCAGGAATGGACGAGTTTTTCGCTCTCGATGAGATACTTCGCTTAGTTCAAAGTTCAGATTATGATGTAGTAGTGTTTGATACAGCTCCGACAGGTCATACTCTAAAAGCTCTCAATGCTCCCGCCGCCATTCGCACTTTCTTATTGCGGATTTTACGGATGAAATCTAAAATCGACAACATAAAAGGGATTTTTAAGGCACGAGACACAACTGTGCCCCAACTTATCGAAAATTTAGAGCAGATTTGTGAAAAAGTTGAAAGATTGACGTTAATTCTCCGCGATCCGGAGTTCGTTTCCATAAACTTAGTATCCATTCCTACTGAATCCGGATTTCAAGAGTGTGCCAGGACAATTTCATTCTTAGAACGCATGAGTATTCCCGTGGAGCACATCATAGTAAATAACATAATGCCTAACTTTGGAGAGGACGAATGGGCCTCTGCCGACCAACACCCTTCTATCAGTTTAGTAAAGCGTCATTACGACTCTCAACAACCCCATTTAGCTGCTTTTAAGACTCTCTGTGGCCATGAAAATATAAGTCTGGTGGGTATGAGCCTTTTGCCATTTGAACCGCGTTCAGAGCGTTTAATTGACTATGCAAAAATCCTGTATAGAGAGCCATCTAAGGGTGGTTTCAGTTGGATGCCGAAACCTATTTTCGATGGAGATGCGCAATCAGATATAGTGCGTATGTCTATACCTTATATCGGTGAAGCTAAGTTTGCTAATCTATCTGGAGATGCACTAGAAGTAGGCTATCGTTTCAACACATTTAATTTTGGTGACTGGGACGGATATTATAGGATCCCAGATAGCGTTTTAGATCCATATTCTAAATATACAAAAAGAAAAACTGGAGTTCACTCCATAACATTTTCTAAAAAATAGAGAACTAAAACTGAGGAAGTAAGGGAGGACTTGAAGCCATGACAGATCTTGTATGGTATGCTCTCGCTTCACTCGCCACCATCCAAGCTATCCACGGCTTAGGGTTCTTATATGTATTAAAATGGATGTTATGGAGAAATGAGCAATTAACTGACTTATTAGTTGCTCACTATACGGAGAACCCATTAAATAGTAGTTCCGATGAAGAATAATCATGGTCTTCGGTCACGGCGTTTGGAATGACGTGTTTAACTATGAGACTAATGATGATCTACCACCACATACTATAGCTTCCATTCAAGCAGATTATTCAAATTGTCTGATCTCATATTATCTTGCGTATCAGAGATTAAGGGATTTGGGCAATAGTGATAATGAAGCTACAGATATACTAAATGAAGTGGCCACCCCAGATTGTTTCGATGAGGGAGAGGATCCTGTATATGGATGCACTGATCCCGAAGCAAATAATTATAATCCAGATGCCACGATGGAAGCTATATACTACGAATGTAGATATGATGGATGCACAGATCGAGATGCTACTAATTATGATCCGAGGGCAACCGACGATGATGATTCATGTATTTATTCTGGGTGCACAGATTCTGCCGCCAACAACTATGACGAGACAGCAGATGAAGATAATGGGTCATGCACCTATGATGTAGTAGGCTGTATGGATGAACTCGCGTGTAACTATGATGAAGACGCGAATGTAGATAGCGAAGAATGTAAATATGGTGATGAATGTGGTGCATTAGATGGTTTAGAAGACTGGCACCTCATTGCCGGAGCTATTCTTCTAGTAGTTTTACTGAAGTAAATATTAAATAGTCGAGAGGGATAAGTGATAATATGTTCGGACACAGCTCATGGGATACTACAAGGGTTGGTTTTAGGGCAGAAGCTCGAAAAGCTCCCTCAACAGAGGCAAAAGTATTCAGAGCCACTACTGGTGGTGGCATAGGAACTGAAACTCGTGCAAAGCCAGGTTCAGATGTCGATTGTGTCGTGAGTGCATGGAGTGAATGGACTCAAGTAGACGATTGTAGCGAAGTTCGAAAGCGAACAATCACAACACAGCCTAAATGTAATGGTAGAGATTGCCCAGAACTTGAACAAAAGAGATCTCTATCTCCAAGAGATTCAGTATGGCAATGGGGCGAGTGGAAAGACGACCCAAGCGACCCATGTCAGCAAATCCGAGTCCGCGTGAATGTATCACCCGCTGCTTGTGGTGGTAGTGTATATGATCCTATGTTCCCACCAGATGACTTCGGAGACTCATCCACTTCGTGAGGTGAATCTATGTCATCAGGAATTAACGAAGAAGGTATTGGATTCGAAACTCGTCCTTCCGGCGAGTGTGATCTACCTGAAGAAAAGTCTAATCTTTTAATATGGATTATAGGCATTGGAGTAATTGTTGCATTGATAGCTTAATTAGGTGATGATATGGTAGAAATAGATCAAAAATGTATTGAGTGGGGTGAATGGTATGACCATTTAACGGATCCTTGTCGACAAGAGAGAAAATGTAAAAAATTTAGCCCCATCTTTGAGTCTGAAACAATTTTAGGTCCTGGTGGCACAGAACAAACACCCACTGAGACATTAACATTATTGCCTCAATCTTCATTTGATACATTGAGTGGATTCATTGTTGGTGGCTTATTAGGTCTTGCATGGATTACATATCGATAATCGATAGGAACCGTTATATATCTGAACTCACCATAAAGGATGCATGGTAGGATTAACTTTCGACTGGGATGGCGTGAATCTTCAAGATAAGACAGTTCAACGCGCCCTCGATAGTTTGACTGATGAATTTGGCCAAGGTAATGTCTGGTATAGAATTTCTAGCTCCGGAAAGGGATTACATATTATAATTGGAAATATTCAGTTGGATCCTAAAACATTAGATAGATTCATTCGGCCGACTCCAATGAATGCAGGTAAACAAATAGAATATAGAAAAAGATTTGCTCTAGATCCTTGGAACTTAGAATGTAAGGGTAGATTTATTTCCGATTCCGCTCGTGCTGCTGGTGGTTTGACTACTTCTCGTATATTCGTTGTTAAAAACGACGAGCAATCTAGTGATTGGAAATGTTGGATTTATGTTACGCCGGTGTAATTATGTCATCTATTCCCGGCCCTGAATCTCGTTATCTAAGAATGGTATTTGAATTTAAGATCGCAACAGGGCATAGTTATATAATTAATGGCCAAGCTCCTACGCAAGAATTAGAAGATGTTATGGAAGCTATTGAAAATAATTATTCATTGCTAGAGTTGTCGCCATGAAAGAAGTATTATATAGGTAGTAATCATAATAAAGTATCATGAGTAGTTCAGCGGAGGAAACAAGATACTGGCCTAGGGTCGGATTATATGTTACACGAAGAAGTGCTGCGGAATTTATTGAAAGGATGGGTGGCACAGGTCACGCATTAGATGAAGACTTAGAAGAATTCGTATCACCAAGTATGCCAGACCCGAAGTCATTAGGTAATGAGATAGAGGATCTTTTTGCAAACCCCTATGTGACTCATGATTTATCTATTGAAAATATGTCTATTCTAAATTTAATGCAATTCGAAAGCGAAAAGAAGAAATTCATTCTGGAGAAAAAGGGAGAGGGCATGACTTTGGATGAGGCCAAAGAAGCCTACAAGACAGAACTCCATCAAATAGTATTTGATTCTCTGCCTGAAGAAACTCGTGAAAGAGTCGTTAAACAAATAGAAGCAAGAGATTCCGAAGAAGAATGAGGTGAACTGAGTGAAAGATTTGTTTATGAAGAAAAAGATGACGGAGTATATTGAGAACTTTGCTTTTTTTCAAGATACTTTTATAAGTTTAACAAGTATTGAAGATTATGAGAGTATCATGGAGCATTATTTAAACTTTGAGACAGAGATTTGCACTTGTGATAATTGCCGTGAAGATGAAGAGTGCATTCACATTGACACTCCTGATGATGATGCTGTTCCAGATTGGGATTGAGGTGATTGAATGGTTAATGATGATAAAAGGCAACGCCCTTTACCCTTGACAGAAACTTTAGTTTTCGATATAGTCGAATATCTTTTGGCTCACACAGGTTATGGATATTCTACAGAGATATCTTCCTTTATGGTATCTCATAAACCACGAAGATACACTTCAAGAGAAGTGGTGGGAATCCTTCGTAATCGTCCTATGTTCCGTCATGCACAATCTAAGGATAGAAAGGGCGGAATTAGGTGGAGATTAGATTTACTTCAATTAGAGCGTTATTTAGCTCAGAAAGGTTTTCAAGAGAGAGCCAGCGATATGGGCATTTACGATAAAATGAGGGAATTAAAATTATCACAGATCACAGCTACAGTGATCGCTTTAGAAACTATGGATACTACTAATGTAAATCAAGTTTACGAAGATATCGCTACGCTCTGGTCGTGAGATAATGAGAGATTTAGAACAGTGGCACAAGGATCACGAGCACAAATCTGCTATGATTAGAACCATCATGTCCGTTATTACTACTACTCTATCACTCTTAGTCGTAGTAAGAGTTTATGATTTGATTTAATTATCCGATTTTTTCGGATAGATATCCGAATCTATTAAATAGTAAGAACAAGTAGCCATTCACATGGTATTCTTCATTCGCCGTTATCAGAAAGGTATCAAAGGATCCGGAACAAAAGATTTATTAAGCTCCGAAACTGAAATTACTGTTCCTATGTTTATACAATTAGCAGAAATGACAGGTCCTGGCAAATATGTTCTAGGTCAGCGTGGAAAAGGGATTCGTGGATTTAAGAAAATTACGGATACCATCATTAATTCTACAGAGGAAATGCGTGTATTCGCCGCAGAAGGCGAAGAAGAATCAATGGAAGAAGTTGTAGAAGACTCAGACTCATTAGATGCGGAAACTATTGCGAAAGCGGAAGCTGTTGCACAAGTAAATGTCGATCCTGTGTCCGGATCCTCAGCAGTTAAAAATTCAGAAGATGAACCACAAATATCAGTAACCGCTTCGAAGTCCGTAGACAAGATGAGCGATACAGAATTATTTGAAACATTAGGTGCAATGTCACAAACTAGATTAGAAGCAGATAACCTATCAGCTTTCCAGGCAGATTTATTAAAATTAACTGCCGAAATGCAAACTAGGGGAATCGTTCCAGGATCGGAGACAATGGGTGCAGAAGATAAAGTAGTTATTGGAGCCGCATTTAGTCCTATGAAGGCGTTTGCTATTGGAGCAATAGCTGGAATTGGTATCGGAGTAATAGGTTCCATGACATATTATAAGCGTCAAATAGATGATGTTAATGTAAAGATGGCCGAATTAGAGGCTAGCATAAGGGAAGCAGAAACAACAATTGGACACCAAACAAGAAGGATTCAAAGAGCTGAGGATGAAAGAGAAGAAACAAAGGCACAGAAACCAAATGTGGATCCTCGAGATCCTTATGATTTAGATTTCAAATTCCTTAGCGACTATCAGTCAAGTCAGGGCGGATCCCGTTTTGCCCCATGATTAAGCTAAGGAGGGTTAGTCAAAAATGAGTATGAAAGATTATAAGTTTGAACAAGATGAAGAAGAAGAAGAAATTATTCCTGATCCTAATCCCCAATTAATTAAATTAGAAGCCTTGTTAAAACAGAAAAACACTCTAGATCGTTACAAAGATTTATTAGAGATGGAGCGCGAGGTCACACTCAAACGCCAGTTCAAAAGATTTATGAATATAATTGGAATTGAAGATCAGAGAGTTGTAGATACTTATTTTCCGAGTTTCCGAAATACTTTAGTAGTTATGGATAATGAGAAGTTATCTACGAAAGAAAGATTGATATCCATAGTAGAATCAGAATTCTTATTTGATATAATGAGATTGAAGACAACTAGTCGAGAGAGAGAACTTAGGAGAGTTACTAAAGAATTATCTACTTTCATATCTAAAGCCGCTTTAGATACACAGGATGAAGATACATTATTTGCACAAAGATTACTATCTAATACACTTCGGGTAGTAGCTACAGAAATCGAGCCAAAAGAGAATAGACAACCCAACCAACCTATGTTGGATGCATGGGTTGAAGCACTTAGGGCTGGAATAGAAGAATACTTGGAGAATATGTAAGTCAGAAGTGTTAAATAGCAGTATCAGGATGGAATTAATATGGGCGACTTCGATGACATCATTAAACCTGCGGGACACGCAAGTAACCCAGTTATAGACGTTACCGGAAAGATAAGTGATGTTCCACCCAAAACAAAGCCTAAGAAGGCAGTTCCAAAAGGTAGTTTGCTAGATTTATTCTTGAAAGAAGGAGAAGATGCAGCAACGCTAGCAGATAAATATAATCTAGATCCAGAAATGTCACAACAAGTTTTAGTTCCATTATTAAATTTCCTTGATAAATATGAGATCGGTTCAGAGTTTGCTGGATCGCCCGCTGTGCAGGGTGTAGGTGATTTGGCTAGCATTATTGGAGATGTCGCACCTGTTATTAAAAATGCAGCACAATACTTCGAAGGACGAACTCAAGCATTATCTGAGGAAGATGAAGCATTCTTGGCTAAGATTCGTGAAGCACAAGGAGATGGTAGCGGATTATTCGTTACTGATGATGTAGTATCTGATAGTGATGAATTTTCGTTTGGAGAATCCGTTAGTGAGGATGGAGATGCAGATTTAGATGCTGCCGCCAGTAATAATTATTACGATGGTCCAATTCCCATAACTGCAAATCCATTTACCGATGGAGTGGATTGGGCAGATGTCCTAGACGGACCAGAATATAAGACAGCTGCAAGTGCATACACATATACAGATATGATGCCCGAACCAGATATGCTGATTAGAGGATTCGAAGATTTAGCTAGAGCCGCAGGGTTGGATCCAGCTAAGGTAGCAGCTAGCGACACACAATTAAAAATAAATAGCACCTCAGAAACCACTACTGCTTTCGCATCAGGAGTAGCTCCATCAGTAGTAGAAAATCTATCTGAAATAGAACGCGCTATGGAAGCTGAGAAGAAGAAACAAGCTGCTTCATCTAAAATAGTTTTTGACACAGATAATGAGTTAATGGTTCCAAAGAACTTAAAAACTTATGACCCCCTCAATGTGCCTGGTTTTGAGTCCAAGCCGGTCTTGAATACAAGACTAGAAACTGCTGAAGAAATGGCTGAAAACTTAGGTTTAGATTTGTCCGACTCAGAGATGGAATCCGAAGATGTAGTTTGGTTAAATGATACAGAAGCTGAAGAACAAGGCTATGAAGACGAAGATGTAATCGAAGATCAAACAGAAGACTTAGGTCTCGACCTTGCCGAAGAATATTACGAAGTAATTGGCGAGGAGTCGGATGATGATGAGTGAAGATATTAAATTGAATCCTGTCTGGGTTCGATACTGTAGTAATCGCATGGAGGATTGGTTATCCTGGGCTCGAAAAGTTCACATTAGAAGTTATATAGAATTAACTGAGAGATTTATGGATCTTCATCCACATTATATTCCTAGTGGAACAGAATCTAATTTAGTGATCCTAGATAAAATGTTAATGGATAGGGATTTTATAGACTCGCTGACTGATACAGGAATTAAAGTTTGGGCAGATTCTAACTTGATCGACTTCGTGCGCGCGTTAGATATCTATTCGTCGAGATACCCCGAGATCAAGGTGATAGTTAATTTATTCAAAAGAAGAATTCATTGGTTAGATAGGGTATATCGTTTTGCTCGTGCAGAAATAATTGCAGATCTTAGAAATACTGGAAGACAGATATAGAACACCAAACTTAATATAGTAGGCAACCGGACTACCTAGTATGGCTACTTTCGATCCATTGAAAACTATGTCCTTTACAAAATGGTTTGCAGTAACCGATTATCTCTATTCATTAGGATTTCCTGGTTCAAAAATGCCAGAATATTTATTATCTACTGTTAGATCTCCTCCACTCAATGATAAAGATAATATCGGTCTAGTAGGAATCATAACTAATGATAATGGAAAAACTGTTTCTAATGCAATGGGTTGGGATATGAATGTTAAACTTATCTACTACAATCAGAGTATGAGACAACTAATTGTGGATTCTGGATATGCACCAATAAAAAAGAATTCTCCAACATTGCCTAGAGTTCCCGGCATTAACATGGGATCTATGACGCACCATTATAGTGAAATCAATGATGATCAACAAAGTTCTATTATGTTCGCATATGGTGAGTGGTTTGATGGGGTGCAAGAACAATTATCTACACCTAGCGTATTTTCTACAATTGATAGGACGGATAACTCTGCAAACGCTGGGAAACTCTCAAAGACACTTAAATTAATTACTCCTTTTGAGAATGCATTTGATCATTTAGGACTATCTCAGAAAGCACTTAAACAAATAACTAATGACAAAACTGGTTTGTTAGCTTCAACTAGAAATTCTAACCTAAGTCGAAGAAATGCCGGAGCTGAGTTATGGTGTTGGAATACGCCCTATGTATTCATACGCAATCTAGTTATGGGAGCTGGCATAGCACAAGGTGTTTCAGACAGGAAAAATATGTTACTATATTTCTACTTTAGAAGTAAATGGGAGCAAGAAATTAATGATCCAGATAACTCCAAGAAGTATTCTGGAAAAAGACCATTTAGGTATTTCGGGTATCCACTAACAAGTATATTATATGCTATTAAAAATCCAGACTCCTCTTTAGCAACCATTAATAAAGAAGTAGAAGTTAAAGTCCCTTCAGTAGATTATAAATATGGTAATAGTGGATCTCCATCACTTTGGCAACAGATAAATGATCCTAGTGCAGTATTATCATTCACAGACAAGGCTAGACCCGTATTATGGGTTATTAGGTCTTTATCTCAATATGGAAACGCATCTAAAGCTGGAGGAAGAATGCACCCCCCTAAACCCAACCCAGAATTTCCATCTACTATTGCAACAACAAATCCAGATTATACCAATATAGGTTTCTGGACAGCTGGTCAAGGGTCCCCCACACAGTTTAATAATATAATCGAGTCAGTTATTAATGATCCCTCCCCCACTATGGCTACAATATTAGGGGCTGTCCCTGCACAATCCACTGCAACTAAGCAGAAAAGTGTAGTAGCTAAACCAATTGCTAGTGCACAACTCACTTCTACGACAGGTAAAACACCTACGAGGCCAAAGAGGAAATTTAGTCCACAAGGAGTTAAGGTAACAATTAATGATTTTACAGATAGTTCCATATTTTTAATGGGTAATAGTTGGGTAGTATTAAATATAACTCCCGATCAAGGACTTTATAATAAAATTATGAAAGATTGGGAAAATGGTATGATCGGTTCTATGAAAAAGAAGGTTACACCTCCAACCAATATTATTAAGCAATATCCCAAAGTTATTCAATTAGCATTCAAAGCAGGTTCTACATTATTAATTAATACTAATGGCAAAAGTAAACCAGAGTGGAAAGAATATAAGTGGGATAGAGATAAGGATGCCGTAACTGTGGGTAAAGATTCCAGATTTTCTTTCATAGATAACGATACATCAAAGGGAATTCAGTTTGCATTATATACAAGTATAGGAACGATAGTTATTAATCAGATTCCTGATAATCTAAATGGAGGAATGACCACAAAAGTTGATGAATGGTTCAAAGAGGGGGCCACAGAAGTAAAAGTAGAAGTTGGAAAAGGAAAGGGTTCGTTTATTCTTCCAATCAATATAATGACGGACATTCGTGGAGATGCACCAGATATAGCAATTCATAGCATAATAGATACTAATATGGCAGCAGATTGGTATCAGAGATCTTTAGTTACATATCCTCCAAATGAATTAATTATGGATTCATACCCTGATGCTTGGACAGTGTTCGGAACTGAAGTAGAGGTCGATTACTTTAATGCAGATTCGTTAGCCAAGAAACTTCCCTTAATGTTCCAGGCAATTCCATTTGATGCGTCGACAGCCAAAGAAATTGATATGACTAAGGAATATATAGACTTAGAGTTATTTGTAGTATCCAATACAGATACCTATACTGGTTTCGATTATACAACAGGAGAATTCAATTCAGAAAAACTAGTATTTCCTTGTGATGAAAGATATTTAACATTAAGATCTATTACTAATGATCCAGTTACTGGCGAATTAATTACTAAAGAATTATCACCTGCGAAGGCCGGATCTGGAAAGTCAATTTCTTCAATATGGATGTCTAGGGACGGCGATCAAGCTAAGATAGAATTCGTGAGCGGAGAAACAATAATTATGCCTGATGAAGTAAATAGAGGATTCTCAGCTATAGAAATGAATAATCAACAAGAACTCACAGGATTAATTACTCAAATAGCGGTTGAGAAATATGCAGGGACTGGATTCAGTGCTGCAGAACTACCTGAACAAATGAGAGTAGATAGAACAATGAAGAATATTCCAGTTAATATCATGAAGTTGATGTCATATGAAGATTCTACTGGTGAGCTAATAGAATGTGGAACTGGCGGAGCTATTTTTGAGGACAACAAAGGAAATCTAAATGTAATTTTACCCAACCCAGATCCAAATTTAGGATTAGTTAAATTCAAATTACTGTGGAAGGAGCGTGAATAAGATGGCAGATAGAAAGAGAAATATTAGTAAATTTGATCCAGATTCTAAAGAATGGAAGCACACGGAACCTATAGAGGGATCCGAAGAGCTAACGGAGCAAATAATTCCTGAAAGTGGATTGATTAAAGAATTAGTGGAACAGTCAGGCACACTGGACGAATCCCTTGAGGAACAAAGCGTAGATCCAGATAATAAAATGATCCATAGTTTACTATCTACTTATTTAGGAGATGAACTGCTAAAAGAGCTACAGGAAAACTTCAATATAGCAGGGATAGAAACTATAGACAATGCCAATAATGCACTTGTTTTTGGTGGAAGAACAAAAGATGGGATTAAGTTCCTTCAATATAGAGAGGATGAAAATTTATTTCCGATAACTCCAAATGATTCGATGGGAGGAATGCAAGTAATATCATCTCTTGAGAAGTATTCTTTATCTCCAGCCGACAAGTTTAGTGATGAAAAAATTAAAAAGGTAATATCTAATCATATTGCAAAATTAAAATCCAGGGACAAAGAAGATGACGACACGAGAGCACGACAAGCTAAGAGATTAGCCAATATTAGAAGGATTAATAGAAGCCTATCTACTGTTTTCGGTTTCGATGATCCACGTCAAGCAGAAGCATTCATAGCAGCATGGTTAATGAAGGATTCAACCTGCAGATTATCAGGTATCCCAGGAACAGGAAAAACTACTGTCGTAGAATCAGCTGGTTTGCTACTGGCTAACAGCTACGGATTCGACGCAGAAAATAGATTTATTCCCATAAATCCAAAAGATGAAGAATCAACATTCTTCCAATTCCTAAAAGGTCAAGAATATGACGCATACCTCAATAACGATGTTGAGGGAGTTAGAGTTGCCTGGAATAATTGGAGATTCACTGAATGGTATAATTATGATGACAAAACCGGAGCGAAGATAAATCGAAAATTGATGGAGGATAAAGACAATCGAGATACCACAGTTTCCGGATCCTATCTGTTTGATAATACATTCTTGCAGCAGAAATATCTTGTTCCACAGACTACTGGAGGAGAAATGCTGAAAAGAAAAATTGGTAGCATGAAACCAGCAGAATTCCGGAACGCATTATTAAATGTATGGGTATGGAGAGAAACAAAAAAGAGTTCTCTAGATGGGTCCGAATATTTCGCATACCATGTTTTGCCGATCAACCTGGGTCTTGAAGCCTTTGCGAACGGAGATGGAAGAATCACACAGGGAGATAAACACCCAGATTTAGAGGAGCTAAAAAAGAAACCCGGCTTTGAAAAGGCAGATTATATGGCATTGAATACAGTTAATTATGGTAGAATATTAATACCAGGAATTACCGTTCCTGATGGATCTACTTTGGCGGACGAAGTGACTAGATTAAATCTTCGAACAGATGCTGGGCGCAATGAAGGTTATGACTTAAGAGAATGGTTAATGACTCATTATTATGATAATCGAGTAAGTAAAAAAGGTGGTGGTGCAGGTTGGACTGAAATTAAGGGTGAAATGCTCAGAGAAATCGGAACAGCAAAGATCGACTATGATAAGAGAGCGGATGAGGTTCTTTATGGAATGGATATAAGACAAGTTTCACGCCAAGATCCTATTGATAAATCCAAGACAATTTCCAGTTATGAATTCGAGCCGATTCCAAGACCAGTAGTCACACAACCAGTCAAGTTCTTTAACGAGGCCAACCGATCTCAATCTGGTGTAGAAGATGCTATACTAGGTCTAATTGCTGAGAAAGAAGTGGAATATAGAGGACGATCTTTCAGATCTCCAAGTTTCGTAGCTTGGATGGATACTAATCCTCACCAAAAAGGAAATGATTTAGCGTTCGTAGATCGTATCGACATGGAATTATTATTCTCTACCGTTACTCTAGGTCAACGTTATATTCAATTAAACGCTCAGTATAATCCAGATAGTATTTCCACAAAGTCTATGGATAAGGAGGCAATATCTCAACCACAAGATAGAATTATCTTCGATTCTAAAATAGGAATTGCGAGCGATTCACCAGATAAGGCGCAATCATTAAGAATTAACGACTTGATGGAATTATGGAAACAAGTTGATAATATTAAATTCAACAACACGGGCGGAGACTTAAATAATTACGATGGTTTGAGAGATATCTCATTCCTTTCAGTAATGTTTACTCAAAGATTTATGACTAAACCAACTCAGAATCAGGCTGGAAATGATAGAGAGCTAATGTTACCAGATTCTAAAAGAATTCACTCGAGTCCATTGATCGACATATCTAAAGCATCTAACACGGCGTTATTACAGGGTGATGTGCCTCCTGGATTTGCCAACAATGCGGAAGCTTTCGGAAAGTTGAATGAAGATAAGACAAAACTTCAAACACCAACATTATTCAAGAGAGTTCTAGGTTACCGAGTCACTAAATCATTAGTTAAACTTTCACGAGCATTCGCATTCCTCCGAGGAAAAGATTTCGTAACACGAACAGAGATTTTAGATGCTTTACCCTATGTAGTAGGGCATCGTATGGGTCCAGCTAGAGCTGGAGATGACCCAAAAGGTAGAGACACAGGTTTAATAGAGGGTGCTATGGGATCCTTAACATCAGAACAAGAGCTAATTAAGGAATTGATTGTAGCTGGCTATGTTAAATCAAACCCCCTTATGGGGACGAAACCCAAAGATGGAGTATGGAATCCATTAGCAGAAGAAGACAGCAACCCATATGATAAAAATAGGAAAAACACATTATTGGATGTATGGGATGCATATTATCAAAGGTGTATTTCTATATTGCAATCTGCAGGGAACTTTGCTGAATATGAAGAAAACGTTTTACATAGTTTGAAGGAATCTATTAATGGTAAAAAGGCAGTAGAACAGTCTAATAACACTACACCTATTCATTGGCACATTGCGGCCATGGTAGTAGAACAAGAAAAGAAAGCTGATGAAGGAAATTGTCTTCGCCAAGACGATGGACAGACTTATCAGACTAGATACAATAATTATTTCAAGGCTATGAACGCCCCTACCAGAAACATAAATCCACTTGTCTCAGAGGTTTCAAGCACAGGAGAAGCTATTCAACTAGATTACAGTCTTTATGATTATTATTACTTGCGTGGAGAGATATCTAACGATCCATTATTATTCACAGATGATAGAACATATTTATTAGGATTATTAGAATCGAGAATTCAAGCATTCGTAGGAGCTACCTTTAACTTGAATCCCGAAGAGACAGTTAATGTGCCTTATGCGTTATCTTCATCTGTTATGTGGAAGAATGAGAGTGAGTTAGTCACAAACTATATTATTCAGCCCAATCCTGGAGTAGCAATGAATTCTACATATAATGATGCAATAGGTGGCTTTGGACAATTATTCGGGAAGATGGATGAAGATTTCAATATCAAAAAGTTGATTCCAGATGAGGATTATGGGGATCTTGCCAAAATTAAGGCATCCTCTAAATTCTCTTATCAAATGTCTAATCAAAAGATGAGAATTACTGGATCCTATCAACACAAGAAAGATAAATCTAATAATTTCATTCCTATCAACCCGAAAACAGCCAGATCTCCAAGAGGATATTTAGCTGCTAGTGATGCAGTAACTGATAAATTCAGCCCCTATGCTGGGACAGGAGTAGTTATTAAGACAGGACCCTCAAAAACTATAATGGAAACAAATTTAGATTTCGGTGTAACAATGGAAGAGATAGAATCGGCTTTAGAATCTATCTTAGAGAATCCAGACATGAAGCCCGCAGATGCTATTAAAAAGGTATCACCTTCACCATGGATGAAAGAAGTATTTGAAGAGAAGGGTGCAATCTTTTGTTTCGAGATACAGCACCACCCTAATTCTAGAGGAGCCAATTCTCTCTTAATGCTAATGAAGGAGAAAGGTTTAATTGATATGGATGCTACAAGAATTCCAGGAGATGATCTAAGATTATGGGTATGGGCTGCAGCTAATATCGATGACAATACTGAGACTGCGACTAAGACAGTTTCATTAGTATCAACATATGGAATAACAAGTGGATTCTTAGAGAACTCGGTGATGGACGGAAATAAATTAGATTTTCCCGGAACTTTTGTAGCTATAGATAATCAAGAGTTTTATAGTTCAGGATCATCCGGAGCAGAAGATCTCCCTCCTTTTATAGATGCTGGAAATATAACTGAAGCAGATGTAAAACAATATGGTTCATATTTTAGAGAGGCCATTAGAAGGAGCACCCAAGGGGCTTGAATACATGAGTATTCACTCCTCCTTTGAAGAAGCTATGGCCGACGCTCAATATACAGCGGAACAAAATGCACCATCAGCTATGATAGATGCGTGGACATATATTTTACCACAGCAAGCTTCTGTATCATTAAACAATGGAGGATCGATAACTGATTTCTCTATAGGATCCGGATATCATGGCCCTGCAACAAACATGGGAAAGATATTTTTACCTCCACAATACATGGCAATGTGTATTCCAGAGAATTATCATAATTTTGATGCAAGAATAGTTGATGAAGCAATTCAATTCGTGGCAGGGTTTACTTTAGCTCACGAGATTGGACACAATAATATTCATCCAGGACAATCAGCAGTTTCTTGGGCCGTCGCGCTGAAAGACATTCCTGTGGATCCTAACGCCGCTTGTATGTGGATGAATATGATATCAGATATTATGGTTAATTATAATGTGATGAACGGGACAGCTCTTTCCACAAGACTCACTGATGAAGAAAAAGATAAATATAAATCCTCTATGATGTTTGGGAATCATCTATCTATGTTTATCAGAGAAAGTCATAATCTTTTAAAAGATGCAGAATTATTAAAGAATTTAAGAACCTATTCTGGAAAGATCATATCAGATAATAGATTTGCCGCAGATCTGCCAGTAGATGCACCATTATGGCAGCTTCATCAAGGATTAGGACGAGGTAAACAATATTTTCCATCGTTAGCACATTCTGTTTGTGAGAAACAAGGTAAAGAGTATAGACAGGTGAGGCTTAGAGAGATAGGGGGGCGGAGCAAGTATCCTAAATTAAACACCCGTAAAACATATACTGTTGACGATATTAAGACATATGATGGAAAAACTATGAGTGATTTAAAAAAGGAGCAGAAAGATTCTAATAAACCAGAACCATTTAATTATACATCATATTATCAACCTATGTTGGAAATTAAGATTGAAGGTAAGTGGTATGAAGTTAGATATTTTGATGACATTTCTCCACTCACAGGAGTTCATTGTGGTTCTTGTTGGGGGCATTGGAATCAATCAGAAACAGCAGATAGTTGGGATCAGAAAATTGGGGGAGACGACAATAGAATACAAATTGTTCATTTACTCTTAAATGGTTGGGGAGGTCACTATGCAAATCACGGTTGGAATTCTCACACTAATAAACCACTAATTGGTTATGAAGCCGGTGATGCCTGGATTGATGCTTATGCACCAACTATGGCCGGAATATTTGAATTCATTTAAAATAAAAGGAGATAAATAATATGGGCTATGCAACAAATCCTTTTAATTCAGAGAAAGGTAAAAAAATACTAAAGGAAAACTTTAGACTTGTTTTCGCTGCATCTAAGAAAAATCCAAAAGATATAGAATCTAAGAGTCTTTCAACTATTACTGGACATTTCGTAGAGCATACTGAACAAATTATCAATAATATTTTGAAATTCTCTAAAGGATACCGAGCTATTCTTCCGGCTGACGCATTCGAAACAGGCATATATGTTTGTCCACATTGTCTTCGAAGGGATTGGATGAATCTATGGGAATTTGAATATCTAGGTTACTACCAGCCAGGATCGATGGCCAATGAAGCATTATCTTTTACAAAATATACTAAAGGAGGTGGCTTTAAATCATCCTCTGGAGGAACATATCCAACTTTAGCAAGAGTTAAATGTAATACAGTATACTCTTGTGATTCATGTCATAAAACTCACAAAGAAAAACCAGGTTACTGCGATAACTGTAGAGAAGAGAACTTTACGAAAGTAGGCTGTGGGAAATCTTCCTATGCAGAACATTTTACACGCACACTAAATATAAATCAATTATTTGCTAATAGACAAAAGGATGGACAAAATTCAGTCGATCAAAGGACGCACAAGACTTTCGCCAATATATCAAACAAGGGCCAGGTTGTTAAATCTGTATCTGTTACGCCGACCGCATTTGAATACTCAAAAAACGAAAGAGGGCAATCAACACAGACCACGCGCCCGCGCAACCGGTGGAGATATTCCAGAGACTGGCACCAGCGGGAAGCGGAAAATATAATGAATGAAATTCCTAGCCTTAATATAGCATATAGTAGTAGTAAATTAATGGTTACAAATGATTTAAATTGTATAGCGAAGCCATGGGTGAAGCAATTTCCTATATCTACTATGCAACTTCTAAGGTGGCCCGCACCCACAAGATATGTATGCACAGCTGATTCTCATCAAATAGATTATGATGGAAGTTCCCGAGATTTTAAGATCACGAAAGATCTAGGAACTAGTTATTGGTGCACGTCTCGAGATAAATATGGTAAGCAACATGGAATTAGATATAAAAGACGATATGATAACGAACTGCATACTATGATGCCAACTATTACTAGCCCAAATCCATTGCCATTCCATCCTGACTGCCAAGCTGCAGGGAAGTGTGTTTGCCATAAAAGATTTGGACCATGCGTATTTCAACCAAAGAAATACGCTGGAGTTCCAATTTACAAAGTTACATTAGAAATGCGACCTAGGGAACATCGGGATGAGTCTTATCAATACAGTTTATATCTTCCAGCTAAATTTTCACTTCAATCATTTATAACAGATGTTTCAGAACTTCCAGTTGAGACTAGTGGTATAGAACTGTGTCCAAATGATCCACAAATAACAGAGGCTCTAGAGCAAGTAGATTGTGATGAATTAAATGCTCAAGGGGAATTTACTCCAGATACACTACTAGAGAAAAAAACTACTGTTCAAGATCTGATAGATGCTGGAGATGAGGATATAGTAGATATAATAACTAAATATGCCAATGGAATAGTTAAAGACGAAGTTAGTCAAATAACATTTGAAGGATCCAGTGAAAGGGGGGTTCTAATGGTTAATCATTATCAGGGATGGGTAGATTATTCATCTGAAGTGTTAAACACTGCAGGTGATTTAGTGCCTCGTTATCTCTTTATAAATAAAAAGGAAAAAGAAGGTAAAGAATGGTTAGAAACATTTTGTAAAAAGCTTAATACCTTCCCAAAGGGTAGCTATAGATTCATGTCTTTCGGCCACCGTGACCGGCGTGTCACTAGTTCCGCAGATCATATATTGACGGATGAGTTTTTATCTAAGAGACACTTAGAGGAAAGATTAATACCTGTTCTAGCAGGGACTCCTTGTTCAATCTCAACATCTAGTGGGAATGAATCAGTATTCTCTACAGAATTTTGGAGGAAGCTTCGCGGAGTTAAACTCAAATCAGATTCTGGGAAAACAACATTTGTTCCAACGGTAACCACTGGAAACACTTGTTTCTTACCCACTTATTTGATAAGGAAAGTAAAATTACCTATATGCACCCTTAATGGAAAAGTTACTAAATTAGTTGCCGGAGCGCAAACGAAATTGATACCTACTCATGAGGTTATAAGTGGTATTCGAACTATAGATCAATCCATGATGACAGTTTATACTGTAATGCGTTGCCAAACTTGTAATGAAATCTTTGATGAAGGAGGAGTTATGAATTATAGATCAGCTAGAGGGTGGGTTAATTCAGGAACAGCATTAGTAAATGCCAACCCACCGTATTATACACAAAAAGCTTTTGATACCGAATTAGTCCATGAGCTGGCGGACTATCCGCCACCACCACATGGTCCAGGAAAGGAATGGGAGCCCTTTACTACATCCTCTGGATTTAGAGTGTGTCCTAATTGGGGAATAGATGATCGCAGTATGGTGAAATACGGAAAAGCTATGCTAAAGGCTACTTACAGCACAGGAGGATCAGTAGGGCTAGGGAAATCAATGGATGTTGGAGCTAGAGACTCCGGAAAGAAAAGGAAGAAATAAATAGTTAAATAACTGAGGAAGTAAGGAGGGTCTTGAAGTATGAGTGGGTCATTTGAGCAAGCATCAGTAATCGCTAAGGATCCATATGCGTGGATGGCAGAAAATGAGATAGAGCCATCCAATGGTGACTATCCGGAGTTTATAAATCCTCTGGAAGTAATTGTAAAAGCACTTAATAAAATGATATTCCCAGCTCCTAAGAAAATTAAATTTCCTGTAGAACCTACTGGTAGACGCGGCTGGATGCCAGGAATAGATCCTGAATCCAGATTAATTCCTGAATCTGTGGTGCCTGGAATGTTCGAAGGCAATCCTCTGCAACGAGTAGATCAACCTACGCCATCAGGAAAACCGACAGAAGGGGAAGCTACCTTTGTTAATTTTATTTGTGATTGTTCTGGATCCATGGGCGCAGAAGATATGGGAGTAAAGCCTGGGTTTTCACTTATGAAGCGTTGGGAACTTGCTCAATCAATTTGTATTAGTATAATAGAGACTTGCAAAAAAGAAGGACATTATTTTCAAGTAGTAGGATATGATAACTCATCGTGGAATATTTGGCCTGGTCCTTCGAATGAATATGATGCTGCAATATCATTTTTTCTGAATCCTCCTGAACTTTCCAACGCCCCTGATGGAGAAACCAATTCTCCATTTAAACCACAAGGTGGAACCAGTGCTGGACAAGCTATGAAATTTGCTTTAAATAATATGAATGACTTCATTGTTTCAGGAAAATGGAAAGTTAAAAGCTGTGTTACTTTCATGATTGCCGATGATGACATAACAGTGGGCCAGAAAGCTGACGGACCAAGATCTGATACTACTGGACATTGGGATGAGCAATTTAGGGAATATGGACCAGTTTTTTATTGTTTTACAGTCCCCATAACTCCTGAAGGTGATATCGCGCTTCCGGCTGGTCGGCAAATGTTTGAAGCCATGAATAGTTGCCGTCGTCAACTTAAAGAATATTATGGAAGTCAATATGAAACCGAAGATTGTTCTACATCTTTCGGGTTATTTTGGAATCCTGATACAGATACCGTAGTAGGTGCTGGAAAATTCGTTGAGATATGCCAGGGTAGAGGAAAACAGAGATGCACAGGCAAGACCAGTAAATAAATATCCTGTTTATGTGTGAAGTCTTAAATAACAGGTGTGCGGAGTAACTATTGAGTATTATGACGGACATAACCCTAGGCGATCACATTAAGTTTCCCGCATATGGTGAAAAATCTATATCTTCACAAGTAATTTTCATTACTGGGAAGCGAGGATCCGGTAAATCCTACACTGCTGGAGTCTTAATGGAAGAAATGGAGAAGGCAAAACTACAATTCGTCTGTTTCGATGTTCTTTCCGCACACTTAGGATTAGATTCACTACCCAATGTAGAATCTATAAGTCCCCGTGAGGATGAGACATTAGATATGAATTTATTAGTTAGTAAATTAGCTAATGGAAATAAATCATTAATTATTGATGTAGGAAGCTGCACCCTACCTAAACAACAACTATTAATTTCTGATTACTGCGAAGCTTTAATTAATGCAAAGATCGGACTCAGCCATAAGAAAACTTTAATGACTATTTTTGAAGAATGTCAAGATTTCGTTCCACAACAAGGTAAACCTATTTCATTTAATTCTATAGTTAGGCTTTGTAAACTGGGTAGAGGACTTGGCTATGGAACTACACTAATTACACAGCGACCAGCTGCCTGTAATAAGGAGGCATTATCTCAAGCTGCAGTTTATTTGACTCACAATGTTATTAACTCTCGAGATCTGAAAGCATTAGAGGAACAATTATCTTTTGGAACTGACCGCGAGCGTGTTAAGCGTATTCTTCAAGGAGTAAACGCAGCACAGCGAGGAGAGGTAGTAGCATACGCACCAGAGTATTTCCGAGAATCAGGATATATTAGAATTGGAAAGATCCGAGGAGACCGTAGAGTGAAACATTCTGGTGGAAACATACACGCAGGCCCAGTGGGAGAGTCAGGCACAAATGTAGTAGGTGCAGAGGGATCACATCTTACACATTCTACAGGATTAGCTGGCCAAAATAATATGGCATTTTCTGATACCGCAGTTCCCTCCCATTTAGCCACGATAGATCCCATTTCTGGTCTATCTGGTGAAGCCGGATTCGTTGCTAGTAATATGGGCTTTAAGCCTTTCGATCCCTATGCCGAATCTGATATGGGAACTGATGGAAGTTATTTAGCTTCTGAAGATCTTAATGGAATTAGAGGAGCATTCAATTCAGAGCAATCTCCAGATACAATGCTTTCATGGAATCCTCCAGAAATGAATTACGCGGGTCTTGAAGACAATGAGTTTTCAGCCGAAGAATCGAAGGCACAACCTAGAGGTCCACTATTTGGATTTGGTGTGGCTGTCATGATCGCCGGTGGCGCATTCTTTATGTTAAAAGCATAAATAGGTGATTACCTTACTTCCTTACATGGCTACCGTAGTGCGAGCTATAAACGATATGCGGAGTTCTCCAAAATATAGTCCTGGAGATTTTGTAATTTCAACTGAGAGTTTGTTCATAGAGTTCGAACCCAAGGTCTTGGATGCAAGAATTTATGATAGTAAAATTCAAGTTGTTGATTATATGAATTTGCATCCATATATCTTCGAACAAAAATATGGTTTTCCTAAACCCGAGGAGCGAGTTATCGATTGGGGAAACAAAGTTTATTTACTATTAGATTATAATGCGCGATCTAAGAAATGGAGTGTCTTTCAATGTCCCGAATTTATGATGCGCACTGGAGAATCAGGAGTAGACGTTAATTCTTGGAGTCATTTACCAGAAGAAAATATATTAACTCAAGTAGAACCCATAGTAGTAAATCATCCTGTTTCTCGATGGTGGTTAATTGAAGATTTAGAAAAAGAAGTATCTAGTGTCAATGAATATATGATTAAATTAAAATCAACTGAGAATTGGGACAACAGGGACGGGCTGTGGAAGATCCCCTCACCGAAAGAGTCATTCCGTAGTAAATCATATCCAGGTTTCCTTATTGATAATGCAATGGTAGTAGGTGACTCAGAAGTTCAGTTAATTCCTTTAGGGTCTGTCTTTTGTATTAATGCTGAAAAGATTCTTAAAAAAACTGCTCCAGGATTTCTTATTAAAGTAAAAAGTGAGGATTACAAATATGAGGAAGGCGGTAATAAGTCATTTAATAATGAAAAATATACCAATGCTGAGACTTATGAAAAGGATGAGTTCGAATATTATTATACAGATATTAGAAATTTCAATCTAAAATTTAGGTTAGTAGATAATACGGATCCTTATTGTATATTTCTCCACGACTTAGAATTCCAATAAAAGACGAAGCTTTTAAGTAGTCGTGTTGAATATAAGATATCATGCGAATCGTTGATCGTAACTCTATGACTAGAAATTTGCCCAATTCTCCAAGGCTTGCAGCATTCCCATCCATTAACATTGTAAAGAACAGTTTACCTGCTCACAATGCAGAAGGACAAGGTTTAGTTGCAGCAGGTCCTCGACCCGCACCTCCAGTATTACCTAACATTCCTACACTGAATATTCCAGGCCCACGCCAATATTCACTTTCTGATTTCGCTGCTGGTCACGGAGCTGGACAAGGAGTAGTTCCTAACACACCATTACCTGCAGCCCCTCAAACACCTACACGCTCTCGAGTTAGATTAGATGCAGATTATGTGCGCAAGGATCAAGATCTTTCTCGCTATAATCTTCGTGCAAGTAACTGGACTCCTTCAGCCCAGTATAGTAGACCATCTCACACAATGGAGATATATGGTCCAGGCCGAACAGTAGATGTTTCAAGCATGAAGCCGATGAAGGCTGAGAACTACATAGGTTCAGTTAATAATCATGGACCTTCACACAACTTTGGTGGCGACCCTCGATTCGAGGCTGACCATGCAGCTTTTAGACCAACTTCTGCACAGTTAGCTCCTAGTGCCGCTCTACGCGCGCAAAAAGATCTAAGGATGACCGAGTTCATGAGAGCAAACAGTGGCCCAGCCGCAACTATTTCTGGCTTTGACCGATCTGGTATCGCTAAGAAGTTAGCTGCAGAAAGTCGTGCACACGGCCCTCGCACTCAACCACTAATGAATATACCCATTCGCCCAAGCCCTGTAATGCCTTCCACACCCAAGGTTGCTCACTTAATTCCTAAGACAGCACCAGTTCGTATGGAAGCTAATTATATTGCACCACCAATTCGTGGAGCAGATCTAGGTGGAGCATTCAGTTCTATGTCCTCAGTTTCAGGAAATATCGGAGTTCACCCTGGTCGTGCTTTCGGTGCTGAAGCTCACCTATTCCGTTGAATCCTAAAACGCTGCCGGTGGGGACTACCTACCATAGCCAACATTAAATAGTAGGATAACATAGATTATTAGCGATAGCATATGCCTCGTTTTAAATCTGAAGCTGTAGTTAGTGCCCAATGTGATGCTGGCGTAGCTCAATATCTAGCTGACAGGCATATGGAAAGACTATCTCATAATATTAGAAATGGTGTTATTCTAGGAACTTCTTTATCAGCAGCCCTTTATTTGATTGGCAAGAAAAGATTTAATTTAGAAAACTGGGAAGTTGCAATGCCTTTTGGTTTAGTTATATTTACTACATTCTTCGATACATTATTAACTTGGACTAAAGAAGATACAGCACATACCGAAGCTTTTGATACAGTCTGTGATCAGTATGAGGAAGATGAGGAAACCGAAGAAGATGAATTCGATGATGATGAAGACGAGGATCCAGAGGAGTGAATAAATAATGAAGCTATCACCAGAATTAGAAGAAATTTGCACCTGCAATAATCTCGACCACACGACATTGAATTACTATTGCCCTGCTAATGGGAATGAGGATGAAGACTTGGTAGGGGAATGGGCTGGCTTTAATCCCTATGAGGATACTTGTCTTGGCTGTGGTGGGCAAAAGACTCCAGAGTGGCCGGGATACGGGCCTGACGGCCCTGAAAATGGCAATTGCGCTCAAGAATTGCCTGAATGCGATTTGAAATTAGAAATGAGTTCTGATCTCGTAGAATACGCGGATGGAGACCAATTCCTTATTGTATTAGATGTTTATACATCTTGTCCAAACGAATGCGGAGAGAAACATATTCCTATCCTCTATGAATCAATAGAGGGTCATGATCCCTTGTATATATTAGGCTGTGGAAAGTGTGGTTTTCTAGATGATGATTGGGATCCTAAATATGTTTATGAAAAGGATGCTGGACAGATTATCAAATACTATCGAGAATCTTCTACCTTCGATGTTGTTCCCATGCACCCAAGTCTTAAACAAAGTGCAGAAGTAGATTATGAAGATATAGAGGATCAAGCAGTTATGTTTGATGTTCTGAATATGGTTGAAGCCAACGATCTGTGGAATGAATTAATGTTTGAATTAATAGCGCGCGGAGATGCTGTTCGAAGAGCAGATGGAAAAATTATATTTACTGATCAAGCTCCAGGATATGACATAATTGAAGATATTGCGGAATATACAAGTCCCCAATTCGAATTTAATGCCGATGGAGATATTAAATAGTAAAAGAGCGAAGTGATCACCATGTCGACCCTTAACCCAATGCACCATTCACCTTCTGATAGAATGCTAGCATATGGATTATCCGTAGGTGTTTTGGCTGGCGCACTCGGACTATGGACCCTTTATAATAAGACAGCTCCCACTTTAACGGATGCATTCAAGAGTGAAAGTCAAGATGAGTTCGACAGAATGCCTGGAGCAACCCAAATAGTAAATAACATGATGGAGAGGATCGATGCAAATGCGGTATTATTTGAAAAGAATGATCCTACACTATGGCCGTCTGGCGGATTAACTACTGTAAATATAATTGGTGCTATTAAGGCAGCTAATAATCTTCCGGAATTTCCAACAGCAACTATTTGAGGTGAAAAAATGAATTTTGAATTAATCCCACTAGCCGTAGCTGGATATTTAATTTACAAAGGAATGGGCAGTTATGCAACTAAAATAACTGCAACACCAGAGAATGAAAATATTGAAGCAGAAACTTTCGAATCCGAATACTCATTAGAATATATTAATCCTACTCCTATATCTGGATCCACAGATATCCATGGGGCAGAATCGATCAATAGATCCTTCCGTCCTAGTCCATCTCATGCACACGGCAGAGCCTTTGGTGCAGAGTTAGTTGCTACCCAACAAACACAAGAGATAATGAATAGCACTGGACTTGTTGGCCCTGGTCAGCAATGGCAACCAAATGCAGATTATAATGGCGTTCATGTAGGATATGCTTATAACGATTTAACACCTATTACAAGTAATGGCCACAGCACAGGTGTAGAAGTTCACGCACCCGCAGTATTGAATCCTAGAGATTATCAAACAATTTCTGGCTTAACTGGTTGGCCACTTCTAAATGATAGTAATGCAAGAGGAGCTAGTCGTGGAGCATACGCTGGTTCTGGTGACTCTGATCCATCATTTAATTATCCGGCTGGTTACTATGATGTTGCTAATGACTTCATGCCCGAATACAGATTCCCATTCCCATGGAGTCCAACTTATAATCCAATGAGTTCGGCTGCAGCATTAAATTATCAAATGGTAGCGGGTTACTAAGGGGGTCTTGAATACATGGGTATGGGTAGTGGATCTGGCGGAAAAAATGCCTACATTATAAAGGACTCACACAGTAAAGCTAATTATAATATGGGTGATGCTCGTTTTATGTCTGCTGACTCTGCAGAGAAACCATTATTAGTTGTAGATGGTGGATTAACTATGGATCCTCATTCTTTTAGAAAAACATCTCCAATTACACATTTCACTCCTGCAGAACTAGGAATGAATACTGCTGGAACTATTTTTGAGAACAACGGAGCTAGAGGAGATTTTTCTGATAGCACACCAAGTTCTATGAAGGATGAACCACCAAACGGAGCATACCCAATTACACACGATCCAGAAACTGCTTCTCCAATGGATCAAGGACTGTATAATGCAGAGAGTAATGGAATAATGAATTCACTGAATCAAAATATAATTTCTACTGTTTCAAAATATTGGGGAATAAGCTTTCTTGGAGTTGCTTTATTAGGCTTCGGTTACTATATGGGTCGCAACCGACAGGCTTAAATAGATGCACACCATATGATTATACATGGCACAAGTGCTCATAAGTGGAGTAGCATACGACAAGATTTTGGATCCTTCCAGGAATGAT
>Ga0257124_1000849_pt1 | contig 27773 bp, 31 predicted proteins | sample SI106_150metaG_FD_190154 | JGI IMG/M metagenome (GOLD analysis project Ga0257124, IMG submission 190154) | Marine microbial communities from Saanich Inlet, British Columbia, Canada - SI106_150 | ecosystem: Environmental > Aquatic > Marine > Inlet | place: Canada: British Columbia | collected...
TATCAACCAAAACCAGCAGTAGAAGTGGTGATTGTGGCAATGAAACCATTAGAACAAAAAGGTTATTTAGACCAAGCACTTGATAATCAAAAGGGAGTAACTTGGTTAGATGATTGTAGAATACCATTTGCAGGTATGAGAGATAAAGAACAGTTTGATAAAGATAATGTTGCTGCTATGATGAACTTTGATGGGAAATATGAAAAAGGTGAAGGTAAGATGTATGAAGGTGGATGGGAAAAACCAAATAGAGAAGGATTATCAAGAGGAATACAAGCATCAAGAAAAACCACAAAGAGAAAACCACGAGAAGAAAATACGGTATTTAAGACAAGTGGATTTAAGAGTGAAGATAATGATACAGCAGATGCATCACCACTTGGTAGATTTGCCGCTAACCTATTAGTAAGTGATAAAGTATTAGATACAGGTAAGAAAACTAAATCAACTGGTGGCCGAGCATATCAAAACACAAATGAGATGTTTAGTGGTGGTTGGGCATATGATGAAGAAGGAACTGGAGAGAATCCAGGTAAAGGAGATGAGGGAGATTTTAGTAGATATTATAGTTTAGATGAGTGGTGGAAAAGTAGATTGGTAAAATTAAATCCAGAAGTTCAACGGACATTTCCATTTTTAGTTGTTCCCAAGGCGAGTAAGTCAGAAAAAAATATGGGATTGGATGATTTTGAAAAACAACAAAAGATATATAATGGTCAAAGTCCAGAATCAAGTAAAGATATGAAAGGTGTAGATAAGAAATTCACTACACAACCAACTAAAAACAACCACCCAACGGTAAAACCACTCCAACTATTCAGTTATTTAGTAACACTTGGGAGTAGAAAAGATGATGTAGTGTTAGACCCGTTTATGGGTAGTGGCACCACACCAATATCTTGTGTGACTTTAGATAGAAAATACTTGGGGATAGAGAGAGAAAAAGATTATTTTGAAATTGCCGAAGCACGAGTAGAGAAGGCAAAAAATCCAGCAAACTTAGTTAAACACGACTTTTTTTAATATGGCAGAAACATTAACACATTTCGGACATTCATTTCAAAAGAAAATAATAGTATTATTATTATTCAATCGTAGATTTTTGCAAACAATTAATGATATATTGGAACCAGATTATTTTGATTCCGATGCAGATAAATGGTTGGTAAATTGTATAAAGAAGTATTATGAGAAGTATAAAGTAGAACCAACATTAGAAGCAATAAAAATACAAATAGATGAACTTAGTTCAGAAGTTTTAAAGAAATCAGTAGTGGATAATTTAAGAGAGGTATTTCAACTTAGAGAGGCAACTGATTTAAATTTTGTAGAAGAAAAGTCCATAGAGTTTTGTAAAAATCAAACATTAAAAACTGCAATAATGCAATCTGTAGATTTATTAGAACGTCACGATTATGATGGTATAAAAACTACAATTGATGCGGCAATGAAGGCAGGAACTACAAAAGATTTAGGACATGATTATATAGAGGGATTGGAAGAAAGATTAACACATTCAACACGAGATACTGTTGCTACAGGTTGGGATATTATAGATGAAGTGATGGATGGGGGTTTAGGAAAAGGTGAGTTAGGAGTTATTGTAGCACCAGCTGGTATTGGTAAAACTTGGTGTTTACAGAGATTGGTATCAGAGACTATAAAAAGAGGTAATACCGCAATACATTACACATTAGAATTAAACCAATCTTATGTTGGATTAAGATATGATACTATATTTTCAGGAATACCCACAGGAGAAATTAAGTTTCAACAAGAAACTGTTAAGAAGGCATTAGAAAAAGTAAAGGGAAAATTATTAATAAAATATTTTCCAACACGGTCAGCATCAGTACAGACATTAAATGCACATTTAAAACAAGTAGAGTTAAGTGGATTTAAACCAGATATCGTTATAGTAGATTATGCAGATATTATGAGAGATATTAGTGGTGGTAAAGAGTTAAGACACCAATTAGGAAACATTTATGAAGACCTACGAGGATTAGCGGGAGAGATGGATATACCAATATGGACAGCTTCACAAGCTAATCGTTCAGCACTTGAAGAAGATGTGATTGATGCCAGTAAAGTTGCAGAGGCGTATAGTAAAGTTATGACTTCAGATTTTGTAGTTAGTGTTAGTAGAAAGATTGAGGATAAGGTTGGAAATACGGCAAGATTCCACGTGATTAAAAATAGGTTTGGAGTGGATGGAATTACTTACCCAGCAACTATGAATACTAACATTGGTAAGATAGATGTACATAGACCATCATCATTAAGTGGACAAGAGGCATCAAAAAAGATGGTAAATTCAGAAGATTTTTTGAAACAAACATTGAGAAATAAATATAAAGATTATAAGAGTAGTGAAGAAGCGGGAGAAGAAAAAACTTCTGAAAAAAACTTTACTGATTTTGGTTAATTTTAAAATATTCGGGATAGAACTGAATATATATAGTATTTATTTATGGTTGGGAAAGTAAATTGGAAACAAAAAAGATTTTCTCTCTACTTTTATTTAGGATTTGGTATGGCTAGACCTCTAAAATATTTTACTAAAAAAGAGCAAATTGAAGCTCGTAGGGCACGACAACGGAAATATTATTATAGGAATAGAGATATAATTCTTAATAAGAAGATAAAGAAATATTGGGCAAATAAATATAAATAGTTTTTAGAAGGGAAGTTACGAGTGGAATTTAAGTTATCGGAAAATTTTATAAATAAGTACAAGAGAAAAAAACCACCATTTGGTTTTAATGGTTTAGGTGAATTGGTGTATATGAGAACCTATTCTCGTATCAAAGAAGATGGTAAAAATGAACGTTGGTGGGAAACAGTTCGTAGGGTTGTAGAAGGTACTTATTCCATGCAAAAGAATTGGATTGATCAACATCAACTTGGTTGGAATGCTTGGCAAGCTCAAGCATCAGCACAAGAAATGTATGAGAGAATTTTCAATATGAAATTCTTACCACCAGGGCGTGGTTTGTGGGCGATGGGAACTCCAATCACCGAAGAAAAGAAGTTATATGCGGCATTAAATAATTGTGCTTTTGTTTCTACTTCTACAATAAAAGACGATTACTCGAAACCATTTTGTTTTTTAATGGATGCATCAATGTTAGGTGTTGGAGTTGGTTTTGATACAAAGGGGGCTGGTCATGTACATATAAAGGGCCCTAACAACGACAGACAAGAAGAAGTTTATGAGATTCCCGATACACGAGAGGGATGGGTTGAAAGTTTGAGATTGTTGTTAGAGTCATTTTTTCATGGAACGGCCCCTGTTACATTTGATTATACGAAAGTTAGAGATGAGGGAGAACCAATCAAAGGGTTTGGTGGAGTTTCAAGTGGCCACGAACCTTTAAAAGAAGTTCACGAAAGTATTAGAAATGTATTGAATAATAATTTAAATAATCCAATTACCGTAACTACAATTGTGGATATAATGAACCTAATTGGTAAATGTGTCGTAGCAGGGAATGTAAGACGAACGGCGGAGATTGTGTTCGGTGATCCCTATGATGACGAGTATTTGGATTTAAAAAATTATAAAGTTAATCCAGACAGAGAACAATATGGGTGGACTTCAAACAATAGTATTTTTGCAGAACTAGGTATGGATTATACTGATGTGTGTAAGAGAATTAATGATAATGGCGAACCAGGATTCGCATGGTTAGACAATATGAGAAAATTTTCTCGTATGCAAAATGGTGGAGATAATAAAGACCATAGAGTAGCGGGTGGAAATCCTTGTCTTGAACAATCACTTGAATCATATGAGTTATGTTGTTTAGTAGAGACGTTTCCAAACAATCACGATTCATTAGAGGACTATCAAAGAACACTTAAATATGCTTATCTGTATGCCAAAACCGTAACATTAGGTAAAACTCATTGGCCCGAAACCAATAGAGTTATGTTAAGAAATAGACGGATTGGATGTAGTGTAAGTGGTGTAGCACAATTCATTACAAAACACGGAATGGAAGAATTAAGAACTTGGTTAGAAAACGGATACGACACTATACAAGAATGGGATAAACAATATAGTGATTGGTTCGCAGTTCCAAAATCTATCAAGACCACGAGTGTTAAACCAAGTGGAACAGTTTCCTTATTAGTAGGGGCAACTCCTGGAATGCACTATCCAGAAAGTAGATTTTATATTCGAAGAATAAGAGCATCTAAACATTCAGAATTATTAGAACCGTTGAAACGGGCAGGTTATACGGTAGAACCAGCGTTTGGTTCAGAAGATAGTACCGTTGTTATAGAAGTACCAGTTGATGTTGGAGAAGGTATAAGAACTGCAAGTGATTTATCAATATGGGAACAATTCAGTTTAGCCGCATTCTTACAACGACATTGGGCAGATAACCAAGTTAGTTGTACGGCAACATTCGACCCCGAAACAGAAGCAGATGAACTACCACACGTGTTGAATTATTTTCAATATAAATTAAAAGGTATATCATTATTACCACGACACGAGTTAGGTGCTTATAAACAAATGCCATATGAAGCAATTGATGAGAAAACTTATAATAAAAAATTAAAAAAATTAGGTAGGTTGAGTTTTGTAGGTATTGAAGGTGAGGAAGCGGAAATAGACAAATTTTGTAATAACGATGTTTGTGAAATTCCAGGAGAAATAATTTATGAGTCATAAATTAGAATATTTATGGTTAGATGGATGTACACCAACTCAAATTAGGTATAAGACAAAAGTTGTAAAAGAACCATTAAAAGTACCTGAATGGGGATTCGATCCCATTTGGGGATTTGATGGTAGTTCTACTGAACAGGCAGATGGTGGTAGTTCTGATTGTCAATTAAAACCAGTAAGGGTTTACCCAAATCCATTAGAAGAAGATAGTTCTATCGTATTGTGTGAAGTCTATAATGTAGATGACACACCACACAAATCTAATACAAGAAGATTATTAGAAGAAACTATACCTGGTGGTATTGATGAATGGGTTGGTTTTGAACAAGAATACACATTATTTAAAGATGCTATACCATTAGGGTGGCCTGAAGTTGGAGAACCTAATCCACAAGGAGATTATTATTGTGGTAGAAATATCGGTGAAAATATTTCAAGAGAACATTTAAATGCTTGTATCAAAGCTGGTATTAGTATTTGTGGAACTAACGCAGAGGTAATGTTAGGACAATGGGAATATCAGATTGGTGCAGGTGGTTCTATTCATATGAGTGATGATTTGTGGGTAGCCCGTTGGTTGATGGAAAGAATTTGTGAGAAACACGGATTATCAGTATCCTTACATCCCAAACCAGTAAGTGGTGATTGGAATGGTGCAGGTTGTCATACTAATTTCTCTACAAAACATATGAGGGAAGATGGTGGTTATGATAAGATAATAGAAGCCTGTGAAAAACTATCAAAAAATCCACAAGAACATATTGATGTGTATGGTCAAGATAATGACAAAAGACTTACAGGAGAACATGAAACTTGTTCTATTGAAGAATTTCGTTATGGTGTTTCAGATAGAGGAGCATCTATCCGTATTCCGTGGCAGGTGGAAAGGGATGGTAAAGGTTATTTAGAAGATAGACGACCATCTTCAAATTGTGATCCATATGTGGTTTCACAAAAATTAATGGAAACTATTTGCAAATAAAGCTTGACTTATATAGGTTTTTATTCGTATATTCACATATGTTAAATTGGAAAGTTATAATATAAATGTATCAAAATATATATTTTGATGGTCGTATGATTCATATATGGGATGATAAATTAGGTTATAGAAAAACACCATATAAAAGATATGCCTATTTGAATGACAAAGTTGGTAAATTTACTGCACTTGATGGAACTCGTTTAAAAAAGGTTTTTAGATATGATAAAGAAGATGAAAATTTATATGAATCTGATGTAATAGCAACTACAAGAACTTTAGTAGACCAATATACTGATTCAGACGAACCATCAGTAGGTCATAGAACTATGATTTTTGATATTGAGGTAGAGGTTACAGAAGGGTTTCCATCTCCCGCAAAAGCAGAAAATAAAATAACTGCTATTGCATTATGGGATAGTGTTACAGACGAATATTATTGTTATGTTTTAGATCCAGAGAATAAACTTGAGATAGAATCAAAAAACTGTGTATTAAAAAATGGTAATAATACCATAATTGGATTTAAATCAGAGATTGAGATGTTAAATGCTTTTTTGGGTAAGTATTGTGAGATTCGTCCAACTATTATTACAGGTTGGAATACAGATAATTTTGATATACCATATTTGTATAATAGAGTACTTCAATTATTAGGTCAAGAGTTTGCAGGGTTATTATCACCAATAGGAGTTGTTAAATATTCAGATTATAGACAGAGATTTGAAATAGCGGGAGTTAGTTGTTTAGATTATTTAGGATTATATAAAAAGTTTACACCGAGTTTAAAACCGTCTTATAGGTTAGATTCAGTTGGTGAAGATGAGATAGGAATTAAAAAGGTTTCTTATGAGGGAACTCTAAATGAGTTATATGAGAATGATAGAAAACGATTTGTAAAATATAACTTAAATGATGTTCATATAGTTGTAGAGTTAGATAAGAAATTAGATTATATTGAAATATCACGAGGTATATGTCATATTGGTCATGTATCATATGAAGATATTTACGCAAGTTCTCGTTATTTAGAAGGAGCAATTTTAGTCTATTGTAAAAAAATAGATGTGGTTGTACCAAATAAGAATAAAAATGCAAGAACTTTAATGACTAAACGGGCGAGAGAAGATAAGTTTGCAGGGGCGTATGTTCAAGACCCAATACAAGGTAGACATGAATGGGTTTATGATTTAGATATTACATCTATGTATCCAAGTGTTATTAGGTCATTGAATATATCACCAGATACTAAAATAGGTAAGGTTGTGGGGTGGGATTCTAAAGAATTTATTAAAAAAGATAATAAAAAAACATATACAATAATGGTTGGTGATAAAGAAAAAGGAAAGTTGACAGAAACAGAATTAAAAGAGTATTTTGAAAAAACTGATGTGTCAATTAGTTCTAATGGGATATTGTATAGGATGGATAAAGTAGGATTAATTCCAGCAATTCTTGGTAAGTGGTTTGACGATAGAGTTCAATTTAGAAAATTAGCAAAACAATTTAACGATGACGGTAATGATGAGAAATTTCAATATTTTAATAGACGACAATATTTACAGAAGATTTTGTTAAATTCTCTATATGGTGTATTGGGTTTACCAGTATTTCGTTTCTATGATTTAGATAATGCAGAGGCTGTAACTTATACAGGTCAATCTCTCATTAAGTTTAGTAAGAAAATTACAAATCATTATTATAATAAAGAACTTGGTACGGATGAAGATTATGTTATCTATATAGATACAGATTCTATTTTTGCATCAGCCACACCGTTGGTTAAATCACGACATAAAGGAATTGACACTAACGCTGAAGCTATTATGACACAACATATTCTAAATATTGCAGATGAAATTCAGGCGTATTTGAATAAGAGTTATGATTTATTTGCAGAGAGATTTTTAAATTTAGATAAACATTATTTTGAAATTAAACAAGAGGTTATTGCTAAGAGTGGTTTATTTGTAACTAAGAAACGTTACGGACTAAAGATTATTAACGAGGAAGGTAGAAAAGTTAATAAAACTCACGTTAAGGGATTAGATACGGTTAGAAGTTCTTTTGCAAGAGGAATGAAGTCTTTATTATCAGAAGTATTGGAAGATTTATTAGTAAATGTACCCAAAGAACAAATAGATAAACGAATTTTTAAGTTTAAAAAGGGTATGAAGTCGATGAGTTATGATGAAATCTCATCACCGACAGGAGTTAAACGATTAGGTAAATTTATAAAAAAAGTAGATGAGAGAAATTTCCACCATGGGGATAGAACAATAGGTGGTAAATTAATAACAACATATTATGCAAAGGCCACACCAGTTCATGTAAAGGCATCTTTAGCATATAATGATATGATAGATTATTATGATAAAAAAAGATATTCAAAAATAGCGAGTGGTGAAAAAATTAAATGGGTTTATTTAAAACAAAATCCACTTAGCTTAGCAGTTTTAGCATATAAAGGGGATGAAGACCCTCCAGAAATTTTACAATATATTAAAAAATATATTGATGTTGATAAGTTATATAATCAGGCACTTAAAAAGAAGATTAAAATGTTTTATGATGCGATGGGATATGGATTACCCGTAGATGAAAGATATACTTTAGAAAGATTTTTTTGATTTTGGGAAATAAAATAGATATATATATATGTATATATCAACAATTAATTAATAAATGTAATATAGGAGATACAAAATGAATAAAGCTTATTTAGATAGGTTTATAAGTAAATATTCACTTGGAGATAGTGTGAATTCGGTGGTTTTGAATGTAAATAATGAAGTTTTAACTACTGAGTTTATAACTTTGGATAAGTCTTTACTTGGAAAGGTTACTTTAGATACTTTTCAGTTTGAAGATGTGCAGTTGGGAATCTACGATACTAAACAGTTGGCTAGTTTACTAAGTGTTTTAAATGATGATATTAATTTAACAGTAGTTAAATCAGAAGATAAAGTGGTTTCGATTAAATTTGAAGACTCATATGCATCTGTAAATTATATGTTGAGTGATTTATCGGTTATTCCAGATGTACCATCAATGAAAAGTGTTCCAGAGTTTGAATTGTCGTTAAAAATAGATAGTTTGTTTATAACGAAATTTATTTCTGGTAAAAATGCATTAGCTGAATCAGAAACTTTTACAGTTTTGACAGATGCTAATACGGATAGTTGTAAATTTGTTATTAATTATTCGGCTATTAATACTAACAGGGTTAATTTACCAGTAACGGTAGATACTTTTAGTGATGTTGGCCCATTGTCCTTTAACGCGGAACTGTTTGCAAAAGTTTTACAGGCTAATAAAGAATGTGAAAGTGCAAGTATGGAAATTTCGAGTAAAGGATTGGCAAGAGCATCTTTTAAAGTAGATAATTATGATGCAGTTTATAATTTAGTTGCTAGTCAAAGTGTAGATTAATCAAATCGGTTATCAATGTATTTAGATTACTTTGATAAGTTTAAAAATATGGAGCCCTACCTTAAAATAGATAAAAAGGAATGGGCTTACATAAAAGAAACTTTTGATAGACCAGATATTCAAGAAACTCTCGTAGAGATTTTGAAGGATTATGAGTTACCTACACAAGAGTTGACCAAAAAAGATGCTTACAAAGATTTTATGAAGTTAAAGGGAATACAATGGCCTGATTACTTAAAAGAATCTGAATGGTACGCAAGGTCAGAATATAAATGGCCGTTAACTAAGAAAATTATACGAAGGATAAATAGAGGAAATGACGCTAGTAATTATTTCCAACAGTATAATAGATGGTCGGTAGATGGAACTATTTCTCCAGGTCCAGTTAGGACTTGGGGAAATCCAAAGTTTATGTATACTTTGTTAGGTTCATTATTCACACTTGAGGTAGAGAAGGTAGATAGGGGAACATTAAGGTCTTGTATTGGACTTCGTAAGTATATATGTTCTCAATTCAAACCAAATGTAGCAAAATCAATTTATGATATGTTTAAGGCAGAGACCATACTTGATTTTTCTATGGGATGGGGTGATAGACTGGCTGGATTTTACGCGAGTGATTATGGGAAACATTATGTTGGTATTGACCCACGTAAAGAGAACCATTCAATATATGAAGAACAATCAAAGTTTTACAACAAACATTTAGGATTTTTCGAACAAGAGAGAAAGTCTGAATTTCATTGTTCTCCCGCTGAGGAGTTTGATTTTTCACAATATGATAATTATTTTGATTTGGTATTCACTTCACCACCATATTTTAATGTAGAGCGTTATAGTTATGATGATACACAAAGTTGGGTTAGATATAAAGATATAGATGATTGGAATACGGAGTTTTTACAGAAAACGTTGAATAATTTATGGAGAAGTATTAAAACTGGTGGATATTTATTAGTGAATATAAGTGATGTAAATGCATCGAGTAAAGGTAGGAAGGCAAAGGGTTGGCTACCTATTTGTGATCCTATGAACGACTTTTTAGATACATTTAAAGATAGTGAATATAAGGGTTGTGTTGGTTATGAAATGGCAAAAAGACCTAATTCAATAGGAGCTGGAACTGCTAAAGTAACAGAAGAAACTAATAGAAAACCAGAATATATCTTACCAGTAAAAGAAGGATTATTTGCTGAACCAATTTGGACATGGAAAAAAATATGATTATAAAAGAAGATCACGGGTTATGGGTAGAACGCTATCGGCCTTCAACAATGGAAACTTACATAGGGAACGAACATCTCAAAAGTAAGGTATCCATTTATTTAGAGAGTGGAGACTTGCCACATCTTTTACTGTACGGAAGAGCCGGCACAGGTAAGACCACTCTCGCAAAACTACTTGTAAAGAATATAGAGTGTGATTATCTTTATATTAATGCTAGTGATGAAAATAATGTAGATACAGTTAGAACTAAAGTGAAGACCTTCGCATCCACGATGGGATTTAAGGATATGAAAGTTATTATCTTAGATGAGTGTGATTACATTACACCTAACGCACAGGCAGCATTAAGAAATCTGATGGAAACATTCTCGAAACATTGTAGGTTTATTCTAACTTGTAATTATGTCGAGAGAATTATAGACCCGATACAATCTCGGTGTCAATCATTTCAGATTATTCCACCATCAAAGAAAGAAGTGGCAGTTCATTTATCAAATATATTAAAAAATGAGAATGTAATTTTTAAAGTAGATGATATAGCAACTATTATTAATGGTGGATATCCAGATATTAGAAAAGTTATAAATACATCACAACGACAAGTTGTAAAGAATGAACTTAAATTAGATGCTCAAGAAATTATATTGAGTGATTATAAATTAAAATTATTAAAAGTAATACAGACTAAAAGTAAAACACGAAAGGAAATATTTACAGAAATAAGACAAATACTGGCAGATGCAAAAGTTACAGATTTTGCAGATTTTTTCAGATTGTTATACGATGAAGTAGATACTTATGGGACGGGTCATATAGCAGAATGTATTTTGATTATCGCACGATATGAATCATCCGATACCCATGTAGTAGATAAAGAGATAAATGCAATGGCAATGTTAATAGAAATATTAGGAGTAATTACATAATGGAAGAAAAGTATTGGGGAGAGAAAAACTCTCCCGTTAAGAAAGCAGTTAATAATAAAGAAATTACAGAAAAACATATAGCAGTACATGAGAACAAGATTTATTATTATGCAGGAGTGAATAGAGAAAGTGCAGCAGAACTAAATAAAAAGATTGGTGAATTACAAGTAAGAAGTTTTACAATGGCAAATAACTTGGATGTAGAACCATATCCTATTCATCTACATATAAATTCGGGAGGCGGTTCCCTTATTTCAGGAATAGCATCAATGGATACAATACTGAGATGTAAAGTCCCAGTTTATACATATGTTGATGGATTTGCTGCAAGTGCAGCAACATTTCTTTCAGTAGTGGGTAGTAAAAGATATATTTCAAGACATTCATATATGTTAATACATCAATTATCTTCAAACTTTTGGGGAAAATATTCAGAGTTTCAAGATGCAAAACAAAATTTAGATTTGATGATGGACACAATTAAAAATGTATATAAGAAATATACAAAAGTTCCAGTCAAAAAATTAAATGAAATATTAAAACATGATTTAATGTGGGATGCTGAAACGTGTTTGAAATACGGTTTAGTGGACGAAATCATTTAAACAAAACAACAGGAGAAACAAAATGGCAACAGTTAAAGAACTACACGCAAAAATCAAAGAACACTTTGAAGAATTTGATCTAAATCACGCAGTACATGCTGAAAAAGGTAACAAAGCAGCTGGTGGTAGAGCAAGAAAACATATTGGAGAGATAAAAAAACTGGTAACAGATTATCGTAAAGCTTCAATATCAGAATCGAAATAATAGGAGAAAAGTATGTGGAAACATATAGGTGATATACCAAACACAAGGGATGAACATATCACAAATTTAGAGGAACAATTTTTTGATTTATTTCCAGATTGTGAAGACAAAAATAAGGCACTCGGTTTATTTAATGAGATTGTTCAATATTTGATTGTACGAACTGATAATATTATGTCTGGAAGAGAATATAAAGATGGTGAACTAAAATGAGTACAAAACCTATGAAACCTTTATCTAAACCTAAACAAACTGTAGATTTATCTAAGGCAGATACTTTACAATGTGAGGAATGTGATAATTATTTGTTTATTACCTCATATGTGATTAAACGAGTTTCTGCAATTTTATCACCATCTGGACAAGAAGGATTAGTTCCAATTCAAGTTTATAGTTGTGGTAATTGTGGTACAGTTCCGAAAAAGTTATTAGAAGGTAGTGGACTTGAAACCTAAAGGTCTATTTGATCATCTTAATCATATAACAATAAATAAAACAAAAGATTATTGGATCACTTTAACAGAAACAGAGAAGAAACAATGGTCTAATTATATGATTAATCGTTTTCTCTCTATGAAAATGGAGTGGACTGATTTTGTTAATGAAATACAGAAATTAAAGCTTGACCCACGTCAGCTTTATGTTGTATATTCCAGTATATTACCGAAGGGTAAGCAGTATTTAAAATATATTAAGAAGAAAAAAGACCCTATTTATAATACACAAGTTGTTCAGAAAATTTCTGAATATTTCGAATGTAGTCAATCCGAATCGGAAGACTATTTAAAATTATTAACAAAAAAACAAATTAGAGAATTGGTATCTAAATACGGGTATACCGATAAAGAGTTAAAACAAATGGGAATATGATATGATAGTTCCAAATAATATATTAGATGATATGGAGAAAAAACACAAAATGAAAGTTATTAAAGAAGCAAGTACAAAAAAAGAAGTAAATTCTTATTTAACAGGTGACCATGGCGACATTGTGACACTGATGGAACAAGAATGGCCAGAGATGACCAAAGAATTTAAAAGATTACAACAAGAACAATATGTATTGTTCTGTCACAAACAACACGATTACGGTCCAGGTAACATAAGTGTTGGAACACAATTACAAACAAAGGATGAGATACATTTATCACTTACGGGTCTATGGTTTAGAATGAATGATAAGATTCAAAGATTAAAAACTTTATTGATGAGTGGTAAGAAAGCCGCAGTAAATGGTGAACCGATGGAAGATGCTTATCTTGATGTATCCAACTATGGAATTATGGCAACAATCGTAAAGAATGGCAAATGGGGCAAGTAGAAACTAAACAAGTTAATATAAGTTATTCTCAATATTCTATGTGGGCACAATGTCCGTATAGATGGAAATTAAATTACATTGATAGATTATCCAGCTTTACAGATAGTATTCATACTTTATTCGGTACAGCGATGCATGAAACTATGCAAACTTGGATACATTGTATTTATAATAAGACAGCTAAGTTAGCAAATGAATTAGATTTGGAAGATTTACTACTTTCTCGAATGAAGACACTTTACCACGAGAAAATGGAATTGGAGGGGGCAGAACATTTTACCACTCCCGAAGAATTAACAGAATTTTGGAAAGATGGATGTGCAATTTTAGATTTTCTTAAAAAACGTAGAGGTGATTATTTTTCTAAAAAGGGTTATGAACTATTAGGAATAGAAACTGAACTAAATTTTCCACTAAAAGATGGAATTATGTTTAGAGGATTTATAGATTTAGTTATTAAAAATAAAATAACTCAAAAAATAAAAATTATAGATATAAAGACTTCCACGATGGGTTGGAATAAGTGGATGAAAGCAGATAAGAATAAAACATCACAACTTTTGTTATATAAACAGTTTTATTCAAAGATGTATGATTATCCAATTGATAAGATTGATGTAGAATACTTTATCGTTAAACGTAGATTGTATGAAAATGTAGATTGGCCTCAAAAAAGAGTTCAATATTTTTCACCTGCAAGTGGTACACCATCTATGAATAAAGTAATACTTAATTTAAAGAATTTTGTTAAAGAGGGCTTTGTAAACGGAAAGCATAATACGGAACATACTTTTAAAAAGGAAGCGTCCAAGAAAAACTGTAGATGGTGTGAATTTAACCAGACGGAACATTGTGATGCGGGAGTGAAATAATGGGATTACAGAAAATTAGTTTAAGAATGTATCTACCACATTTATTGGAAAATAAAAAGACATTAGAATTTTTAACAGCCACCTACGAAGAATTAAAAAATCCAACAATTTTATATTTGTGGTATGATAAGAAAGAAGATAAAGTTGAACCAAAAAAACTTAAATCTTTTATAACTGCGTGGGAACGTAGGGATCATTATAGAACTTTTATACATACCAAATTGGTTTCAGGCCCTCAAAATTTTATATGGTTTGATATTGTGCCTGCTGGAATTAATACATCCGAGGTATCTGGTAGGTTTCAATATCATTATTATAATTCGGATAAATTGGTGGACGGTATTAAACAATTTAAAGAAATTGTAGATTTTTGTTCTCATAATAAACAAGTTAAAAAACAAAAAAGAACTGACTGAAAGTATAAATGAAGATAGGTATCGTAGGTAGTAGAGAATACGAGAATAAATTAAAAATAAAAGAATTTATTTTTCAATTGAAAGAAAAATTTGGAGATGAATTAGTAATAGTTAGTGGTGGTCAAAAAGAGGGGGCCGATGGTTACGCTAAGAAATTTTCACTTGGATTTGATGTAAAATACGCAGAATTTCCACCAGTACATTACTCATATAATCAACATTGTGTATTAAAGCGAGGAAGATATGGACAAAAATATTATGTAGGAAACTTTTTCGCGAGAAATAAACTGATAGCGGAATATAGTGAGATGGTGGTAGGTTTCATACCAGAAGGAGCTGTATCAAATGGTACAAGGCATACTTTAAGTGAGGCAGAGAAGTTAGGAAAACGAATATTAATAATTAATTAATGAGATAATATATATTTATATATATGAATATATTGGAAAGATGTTATGGATAAGTTACACTTAACATCGGTAAAGATATTGAAAAGTATCCATTTAAAATTTAAACGTAAATGTTTAGAAGATGAATTTACATTACAAAAATTTGTAAATAGGGCACTCGATATATATAACACCGATGAAGAATTTAAAGATAAAATAAAAAACTATGTGGATTTAGAAAAGTCAGGTAGCATGTTATGAATAAAAAGAAAATATTACTACTCTCAGACGATTTACGAATGTCGAGTGGAGTAGGTACAGTTTCGAAGGAATTTGTATTAGGTACAATTAATCATTACGATTGGGCCCAAATTGGTGGAGCTATAAAACATCCCGATGAAGGTAAAGCGGTGGATATGAAAGATGCTCTAAAAGAAGATTTTGGTATAGATGATGGTTATTTAAAGATATATCCTTCGAGTGGTTACGGTAACCCTGATATGTTAAGGTCAATTTTGAGATTGGAAAGGCCAGATGCTATAATGATTTATACAGATCCAAGATTTTGGATGTGGTTATATCAGATGGAAAGAGAGATTAGGTCACAGATACCTATTTTCTATTATAACATTTGGGATGATTTACCATATCCTATGTGGAATCAACCTTTTTATGAGAGTTGTGATCTACTTATGAATATTTCTAAACAAACGGTTAATATTGTAAAAAATGTAAGACAAAATAAACCAGTAGAAGATTGGCAATGTACATATGTTCCACACGGAATTAATTCAGACGATTTTAAACCAATAGATGATACTGATGCTAAGTTCGTACAGTTTAAAGATGAGTTATATCAAGATAAAGAATATTCTTTTATTGTTTATTTTAATAATAGAAATATTAGAAGGAAAAATCCTGGAGATGTTTTAATGGCATTTAAAACTTTTACAGATAAGTTATCTGAAGAAGAACGAGAGAAATGTGCATTAGTGATGCACACACATCCAGTAGATAATAATGGAACTGATTTACCTGCAGTGGCCGAAGCTTTGATGCCAGATTTAAATGTAATATTTTCTGGAGCAAAACTTGATACCGCCCAAATGAATTATTTGTATAATATAGCGGATGTTACTATTAATATCGCATCCAATGAAGGATTTGGTTTAGGAACGGCAGAATCAGTTATGGCAGGAACACCAATCATTGTAAATGTTACAGGTGGTATGCAAGACCAATGTGGATTTAGATACAAGGGTAAGTTATTAACCGCTAAAGATTATGAGTGGGTACATTCTTTACATAATAAAAAAGAATGGAAAGATAATCCTGATTTGACTTGGGGTGAATGGGTAAAACCTGTTTGGCCAGCATGTAGGTCATTACAAGGTTCAGTACCAACACCATATATCTTTGACGACAGAAGTGATTATGAGGATGCTGCAGATCAAATTCACGAGTGGTATAAAGTACCAACGGAAGAACGAGATAAGATGGCTTTAAAAGGCAGAGAATATATGTTGAGAGATGACACAAATCTTTCAGCTAAAGGAATGTGTAATAGATTCATAGAAGATATGGATACGGCATTCGAGAAATGGACACCAAGAAATAATTTTGATTTAGTAGAGGCGTAAATGAGTAATAAACCAAGAATGCTAGTTACAGCACCAGTTACAACACGAAGTGGTTATGGGGCACATGCAAGAGATATAGTTTTATCTTTATTAGATTTAGACAAATACGATGTTGCAGTTTATCCAGTTAGATGGGGAAATACGGCAATGGATTATTTGGATGAGACTGATAAACAACATAAACGAATATTAGATGTGTTGCTTTATGAGTTAAGTGAGAAAACATATCCACAACCAGATTATCATGTTCATATAGTAATTCCAAATGAATTTCAACAATGGGGAAAAACCTATAATATAGGAATTACTGCAGGTACAGAATTCACTGCAATTCCTGGAGAGTGGATTGATGGATTGAATAAAATGGATATGACTATTGTTCCTTCACATTTTACAAAAAATGTATGTATAAATACAAAGTTTGATAAATTAAATGATAAAACAAATGAAAAAATTGGTGAAGCAATGGTTGAAAAACCAATTGAAGTTTTGTTTGAGGGGTATGATGATAAGTTATATTCACCAACTAATATAATAAAAAGTGATTTAACTACTCAATTAAATACGATTAAAGAAGATTTTTGTTTTTTAGTATGTGGTCATTGGTTACAAGGTGAGTTTGGACATGATAGAAAAGATATTTCGAGTACGATTAAGTTATATTTTGATACATTTAAAAATGTTATTAAAAAACCAGCATTGATTTTAAAAACGAGTGGGGCAACTACTTCGGTGATGGATAGATATGATATTTTAAAGAAAATAAAACATATTAAAAAATCGTGTGGTGGAAATATTAAGACATTACCTAAAGTTTATCTTCTACATGGAGATTTAGCAGATGATCAAATGAATGAGTTGTATAATCATCCAAAGGTTAAGGCAATGGTAAGTTTAACTCACGGTGAAGGTTTTGGAAGACCGTTATTGGAATTCGCCACAACAGGAAAACCAATTATGGCATCCGATTGGAGTGGGCAGGTAGATTTTCTAAATAAAGGATATACTACTTTATTACCAGGAGATTTAAAAAATGTACCAAAGGATTCTTTTCCAAAAAATATTTATGTTAAAGAAGCTAAATGGTTCGTGGTTAATTACGGTGTTGTAAGAAGTATGTTAAAAAATATAACAAAAAATTATAAAAAGTTTAAGAAGAAAGCACTTAAACAACAACAGTTTGCTAAAAAGTTTACACGAGATAAGATGACAGAAAAGTTGGGAGAAATATTAGATGCTTATCTACCCATACCAGTAGAGGAAGTAGATATAAAATTACCAAAATTAAAAAAAGTTAATCTACCTAAATTGAAGAAGTTATAATGGAAGTAAATATAAAATGTCCCCATTGTTATTCTAAAAAAATGTGTTTTGAAACGAAAGTGGAAGACTATTCCAGTTTCTTATGTTTCAGATGTGGGTTTATGAGTGATACTCGATTAATTCCAGAATCAGAATTTTTAGAAAAACATTTAGATAACACACCATATTTAGTTGAATCCTTATCACATTATGATATCAATAGAAAAATATATTGGTATCCCTCAGTAATGAATATGGGAGCAAGAGGAGTAGTGTTTCCTATACGGGATAAAAAAACATATAAATGGAAAGCGTGTAAGTATATTGAGACCGATAAAGATAATTATAGTAAAGAGTTAGATGTAGAGAATGGAATGGAAGTTGAAAAATTTGATTTCCTTAAAACATTAGACTTTTTGGAAATAATAATTAATAAAAACTTTGGTTGAAATAAATGGCAAAAATATTAACAAGATGGAATCAAGTACGAGCAGGAGATATTATATCTTTCAGATATCTTTCAGGAACTACTAACAAAACTTTAACACATACTCTGTTGGTATTGTCTAAACCAGGACGGAAATCAGTAGGTAAAAGTGGAAAAAAGTATGTTGTTGGTTTAAAATTAGAAGAATCAAATAGACCAACAGTTGTAAATACTAAAATGATAACTGATGTACTTTTGAAATATGGTGAAGTTGTTGTGTTTGATGCTAAAAAGAAAATATTTAGATTGGAGTTTCATAAAAGGGCAAATAGAAGAAATTTGGAAGCCGTATATAATAAATTAAAAAATAAAATAAAGTCTTTAAACATATATAGAACTTATGATTTTGAAAAGGCACGGAAAAGCCAAGTATTTTTAGAATCGGTTAAGTTAGATAGAGAATTAAGTAAATTGTTATTGGAACAATATGAATGAGAATAAGTTATGCAATAACCGTTTGTAATGAAGAAACGGAGTTACAAAAATTAGTTACATTTTTATTAAAACACAAAGAGTTACAAGACGAAATAGTAATCACTTACGATTCTAAAAATGGTTCTAAAGGTGTTGAAGATTATCTAAGAACACATTCAGTAAATGGTGAGTTTAGTTGGCACCCATATGAGTTTGACGGTAATTTTTCAGACTTGAAAAATCATACCAAGAAACTGAGTAGTGGAGATTATATATTTCATTTAGATGCAGATGAAATTCCACATGAAGTATTGATGGAACAAATACATACAATTTTAGAGATGAATGATGTGGATTTGGTATGGATTCCACGAGTAAATACAGTCGATGGTATGACACAAGAACATATACAAAAATGGGGATGGAAAGTTACACAAAAAGGTTGGGTAAATTTTCCAGATTATCAGGCACGAGTATTTCGTAATGATGAAAAGATAAGGTGGACTAGAAAAGTACATGAGTATATTACTGGACATACCACACAAGCACATTTACCACCACACGAAGAATTGTCGTTATATCATCCAAAGACTATAAAAAAACAGGAAAAACAGAATGAGTTATACGAAAAAATCCAAACAACGTAAATTTTTACCAACATTAGGTGAATTAATAGATAGACTTAGCATACATCAGTTAAAGGAAGTATTTATACCAGAGAACAAAAAGAATTATGCTAAAGAGATGAGTGATATGGTTCACGACATTGATATGATTCTTAAAGAACACAACGGTGAAATAACAGGATCTGTTATTAGATCAATAGTTGTATTAGCACAAATGAATACTCACATTTGGCACAATGAATCTCAAGTTCGTAAAGGAACAAAAGGTTCAGATAATCTTATGTTAACTCATGGGTTAAATGGTATTAGGAATACTGCTATTAATAAAATAATGGAAGTAGTTGGTGGTAGGAAAGATTATAAGGTTGATTGTATTGCATCAGATTTTAAAGATTGGGATGTGAGCTGGTAAATGTTTAGGGAAACTCGTAAACGGTCATTAAGAAAATCTATTGGTTGGAGAGTTGTAGCTTTCAGTAATTCTTGGATGATATTAACATTAGGATTAACCGAAATACCATTATACAATGCCGTCATTATGAATGTGACAGGGATAGTATATTTTTATTTATATGAAAGAATGTGGAATAAATCTCAGAGTGGAAGGTATACTGAATGAGTAAGAATGTAGTTTTTATACCAAATATAGATTTAGGAGATGGTAGAAATAAATCATACAGTTATTCAATTAATAGTTGGAAACATTTCTGTGATAAGTATGATTGTGAATTAGTTGTATGGGAAGATTTATTATTGCCCGTAGAACAAATGAAAATAACTTGGCAACGATATTATATGTTTGATATATTAGAGGCAAATAATATTGACTATGACCAGATATTGATAGTAGATGCAGATACAATAGTTCACCCTGAGTGTCCTAACTTCTTTAATGAATCAGATGGTAAGTATAGTGCAGTTAGAAACAATGGCAGTTTTGAATGGGTGAGAAGGTCAATGGATGGATTTTCTAAGTTATTATTTCCAGGTGATATTCCGTTTAAGGTATGGGATTATATAAATTGTGGATTTCAGATTGTTAATAAAGACCACAAAGAATTTTTCGAATATGTGAGAAATTATTATTTAGAAAATAAACAACCTGTACAAAATGCAATAGCACAAGTTCGGGCAGGAACAGACCAAACAATAATTAATTACTTATTGAGATTTCAAAATATAGAAATAAATTATTTACCAATTTGTTATAACGTACAAGATTTACATTCTAAACAGTTATTATTTTTACATCCTAAAATGTGGTTTAAAGATGAATTAATATTTAAAAATTGTGGTTATGTATTTCATTTCAATGCAATACCACCAAACGAAATGGGTAGAGATGCCAATTATTGGATAAAGAGAACCTACGAGGAGTTTTATAAATGAAACTGTTAGAACAGAAAGTAGCATTCTTTTCAGAAACAGGTACAAATCAAAAGTATCCAAGGAATTTCCCTAATGCTAGAACAGAAGTAGCGTGGTGTTTGGCATTAGATGCTCCTATGTGTGCACTTGATGTATTACCAAGAGAAAAGTTTGATTTGGGTATTGTTATTATACCGAAGAATAATCCAAAGGTTAATTTAGATTTTATAAGAAAGTGTTGTGATAAAGTTGCAATAATGCAAGAAGGCCCACATTGGTATTTTCAAGACTACGATATAGATAAACAGTTTCATTATTATAATACGTTGAGGTCGGCAGATTGGGTGTATTGTCATAATGAATCTGATGTGAAATATTATAGAGGATTAGGTTGTGAAGATGTAAGAGTGATGAGAAGCTTAATGATACCAGAAGATATCTTACCAAGAAGTGAATGGGGAGATGCCACTATTATAGGTGGTAACTTTGTTAGTTGGTATGGTGGATTTGATTCTTATATTGTGGCGAGAGAAACAGATGCTACGATTTATGCACCATCAATGGGTAGAAAACAAAAACAAGAAGATGCAATCGAAGATATTCAGTATTTACCATATATGACTTGGAGAGAGTGGATTAATAATTTATCACAATATAATATAGGAGTTCATTTAATGAGAACTCACGCGGCAGGAACATTTGCTATGAATTGTGCATTTCATTCAATACCTTGTATTGGTTATAGAGGATTAGACACACAAGAAAATTGTCATCCTAATTTGACAGTAGATGTAGGAGACTTAGAAACTGCAGTTAGAAAAGCACAGTTACTAAAAGAAGATATGGGTTATTATGATGAGTGTTCTCTTCAGGCACAAAAAGGATTTAGTGAGTATTATACAGAATATAAGTGGTTAGAGAATTGGAATAAACAATGGACAGAGTAATAAGTTTTATTATTCCAAGTAGGAATAATCTAAAATATCTAAAACAAGCATATGAAAGTATTCGTAAGAACTCGTCAGTAGAACACGAGATATGTATTGCTGATGATTTCTCTGATGATGGTACAATGGAACAAGTATTGGTTTGGATGAAACGAGATAAGAATATCAAGTTTCATAGAAATCATGGGCCTACAAGATTAGGACACACAATACTATATGATACATTGATTAATGATTATGCCACACACGATGTAGTTATGATATTTCACGCCGATATGTATTTATGTCCTAAATCAGATGAAGCAATATATAAACATTTAGAACCAGGTAAGGTAGTTTCTCTTACAAGAATAGAACCACCTCTACATCCTGATGGGCCCGAAAAGGTATTAGAAGATTTTGGTATAGAACCTGAAGAATTTGATGAGGAAGCGTTATTAAAAAAAGTTACTACACTTCAATTAATGCATGGAACAGATTATAATTTCGCTAAGTTTACCGAAGGTATATTTGCACCTTGGGCAATATACAAAAAAGATTTTCAATCTATAGGTGGCCACGACCCATTATACGCCCCACAATCTAAAGAAGATTCAGATATCTTTAATAGATTTGTATTAGCAGGATATGAATTGATTCAAACTTGGGAAGGTTTTGTATATCATATGACTTGTAGAGGTTCAAGATTTAAGGACGGAGCACTTCGAAATCCCGCGGGACAAGTGTTTATGAAAGGCAGGGAATCGAGTGAGTGGTTAGAACAAAACCTTCGTAGCACCCGTAATTTCATACGCAAATGGGGACATATGGTACGACACGACGAAATGATGAAACCAATCATTCCACCAAAATATGATATAGGATTTGTGGTTCATAATTGTAATACTCAAATGTTAAAAGAATTAGAGCCGTGGTGTTCAGACATATACGGTGATTGGGTAGGGCATAAAGGATATGGAGTAAATGGTTATATAAAAGAAGAACAACCAAATACTCAATTTGATTTAAGTAAAAAAATTCATTCACAACACATAGAACCTAAAAATGATGTGGTGATTGAGTTAGATTGTAACCTTTTAACATCACAGAATTTTCAGATATTAGTGAACTTATCAGATATACTTAAAGATTCAGGTGAAGTGGGAGAGTTGCAATTAGAAATTTTTAAGTTTAAGATTAAAAAATTAGAGGATTATTCTAAGGATTTAATTAATGTTATTTAATAGAATTTTTGATAATAAATTACACGTAGTAGGTGAAGTAGATAATTTAGGTTTTGATAATACAGAAGGATTAAGAATTCCAGATGAATATTTAGAAAATGAAGAATTTGTTATATGTAGAGGTGCTCAAGGAATTGGTGATTGGGGAGTAATATCTGCACTACCTCGTATATTGAACGGGAAGTATCCAAATTCCAAGGTAAAAATACCATCAAGTAAAATGATTAAAAATTTATTTGGAGTGGAGTCAAACATTTCAAAATTGATATTTGATAACAATCCATATGTGGATGAGTTTGTTGATGAAATAGATGGTGAGGTATTTCACGACCATTATAGAATATATGATAAAGACAATACTGATATACCACTTATTAAACAAATGTTAAAGTTTTGGCAGTTTGAAGAAAATGAAATGGAAGACTGTAGACCAGAAATGTATTGGAGTGATGAGGAAAAAGAGTTAGGTGATGGAATTATAAAACAGGTTGTGGGTGATGAAGATTTTGGTGGATTATTAGTATCTGATAGATTTGGAACACAATATGGAAACCCCGATGAAAAAACCTTAAAGAATGAAACTACAAAGATAATAAAAGTTTTAAAAGAAAATCCATTACCATATTTTTATTGGACATATAAACCCATTGGAGAAACACCATTCTTTTTTCCAAAATTAGCTTTAGATATGAGAAATATAGATTTGAGAATACAATTGTATATTAGGTCAAAGGCAAAGTTAAATGTAGGTAATCAATGTGGTACTTTACAAACCATAAGTAGATATTCTAAACTATATACAGTTCAACGACAGTTTCCAATTGCTCACAATTATGTAGATGGAGAGATTTATTTATGAGTAATGTAGTTGTCTATACTGCAATTTTTGGTGGATATGATTTTTTATATGAACCATTGGTTAAACCCGATAATGTAGATTATGTGTGTTTTACTGATAGTAAAGATATGAAATCTGATACTTGGGATATTAGATATACTTTACCATTGTATAATAATCCAGAGTTGAAAAATCCAGCCGTAAGAAATGCAAGAAAGTATAAGGCACTACCACATAGATTTTTATCAGAATATGAGTATAGTGTTTGGGTAGATGGGAATGCACAATGTAGAGGTGATGTTAATGAATTGATACAGGAATATTTGTGGGATTATAATGAATCTTCTGATGGTGGTCAAACAGGAGCAATTATTCCAGCACATTCTTCACCTAAACCAAATATGGCCGTATATGATAAAATGAGTTGTGCACTTGATCCGTGGAATTGTATTTATGAAGAAGCCAGAAGGATATTTCAGTTTGGTGAAACGAATTTAGCAAGAGAACCTTGGAAGGGGATTAAAGCATATAAAGATGATCCTAAATTGATACAGAAACAAACTGATAAATATATGAGGGAAAATTTTCCACCAAATTTAGGATTATTAAGTGCAATGGTATTAGTTAGAAGACATATGGAAAAAGATGTGTGGATGACAGGAGAATCGTGGTGGGAAGAAATGAAATATTATAGTCATTTAGACCAAATGAGTTTTAATTATGTGGCGTGGAAAAGAAGATTAAATTTTAATTGGATAAAGGAAGATGTTAGAGAGTGTAGACACTTTCAACATAAAGGAATACATAAGGTGAAATTAGATGAAAAATAGATATGATTTATTAATCACTGGAGGTAATGGATTAGTTGGTAAACATTTACAAAAATATATAATTAGTAATCATCCGTTAGAACCAGAAGGACAAGATACTGTAAAATATTTATCAAGTTTGGATGCAGACTTAACTAATTATAAAGAAACAAGAGAAGTTTTAGCATATTACCATCCTAAAAGGGTTATACATTTGGCAGCAAGAGTGGGTGGTATTGAGGATAATATGAATTATCCTATAGATTATTTAGAAACTAATTTAGCAATAGATACTAATGTGTTAAAGGCTAGCCAAGAACAAGGAGTTGAAAGATTAACTGCCTGTTTATCGAGTTGTATTTTTCCAGATGTGGTTGATAAATACCCAATGACAGAAGATGATGTTTTTAAAGGTAAGGCACCTGCTGGTAATTTTGCATATGCTATGGCTAAAAGAACTTTATTAACAAGAATAGAATCTTATAATAAACAACACGAGTTGAATTGGAATTGGGTAGCACCTTGTAATCTGTATGGAGAGTATGATAAATTTGAAGACCATCATAGTCATTTCATACCAGCATTACTTAAAAAGATTTATTATGCAACAGATAAGATAACATTGTTTGGTTCAGGAAAACCGTATAGACAATTTATGTACGCGGATGATTTGGCTAAAGTATTTAAATTTGTTATTGATAATGACATACTTGAAAGTTTTAATGTGGCACCCAATTTTAACTTCACAATTAAGGAAATGGCAGAAACGGCATTAAAAGTGTGTGGTAAAGAAAATTTAAAAATTGAATGGGATAGTGATAAACCAGATGGTCAGTTTAGAAAAGATATTAGTTCAGAAAAATTATTAGGATTATATCCTAATTTTGAATTTACAAGTTTAGAAGATGGTATGAAAAAAACATATGAAAAATTGAATGAGGTTTTAAATGATTAGTTTAGTAAAAGATACAATAGATGAAAAAGATATTGATAGATTAGTAGATTGGTTAAAAACTTACCCACGATTAACAAAGGGGACGGTAACATTAGAATTTGAAGAAAAGTTTTCTAATTGGTTAGGAAGAAAACATTCAGTATTTGTAAATTCTGGTTCATCTGCAAATCTATTGGTATTATCGGCATTACTACAAGGTAAGTATTTAAAAAATACTAAAATTGTAGTTCCATCCACGGCGTGGTCTACTGATTTGGCACCAGTAATACAATTAGGATTAAAACCTTTATTATGTGATTCTAACTTGAATGATTTATCAGTTGATTTAGAACACTTGGAAAAAATATTTGTAGACGAATCACCTTCGGCTTTATTGTTAGTATCAGTTCTTGGATTAGTACCCGATATGGAAAATGTAGTAGAATTATGTGATAAGTATGATGTTATATTATTGGAAGATACTTGTGAGGCAATGGGTTGTGAATATATAGGACAAAAACTCGGAACATTTGGATTGGCATCAACTTTCTCGACATTCTTTGGTCATCATATTTCTACAATTGAAGGTGGTATAATTTCAACTGATGATAAAGACTTTTATGAGTTATTGGTATCTATAAGAAGTCACGGTTGGGATAGAGATTTGAGTAAAGAAACTCAAGTTAAGTTACAAAAAGAATGGGGAGTTTCAGAATTTAATGCATTATATACATTTTATTATTCTGGATTTAATTTTAGGTCAACAGATTTACAGGCATATATTGGATTGACACAAATAGATAAATTGGACGATTGGGGAAAACGGAGAGAAGATAACTATTATCTTTATCAACGGTTAATAAATACAGAATGGAAACCAACTTCATACTTTGATTCTTTAACTTCTAATTTTGCATATCCAGTAATAAGTTCACATAGAGATAAGATAGTTAAAAAATTACAAGAAAATAAAGTTGAGGTTAGGCCAATGATATGTGGTTCAATGGGAACTCAACCATTTTATGTTAAACATTATGGAAGATTGGAATTACCAAATGTATCTCTAATAGACAGAGATGGATTTTATGTTCCCAACCATCCAAAATTAACAGTAGAAGAAATAACATTTATTACAGAAATTATTAATGGAGAGATATCAGAATGAAAAAGGCACTGATTACAGGAATCAACGGACAAGATGGTAGCTATTTATCCGAACTATTATTAGAAAAGGGTTATGAGGTTTGGGGACTTTTAAAAAGAAATTCCGTAGCAGAAAATCAAACTGCGAGATTAGATGGTGTTTTTAAAAAAATAAATCTTGAGTATGCAGATATGTTAGATTTGGCATCTCTCAATAGAGTATTAGAGCAAGTAAGGCCAGATGAGATATATAATTTGGCGGCACAATCTCACGTTAGAATATCATTCGACCAACCAATTTATACCACACAAGTAGTTGCAATTGGCACATTGAATATTTTGGAATCTATGAAATTGTTATGTCCTAATTCAAGATACTATCAGGCATCTTCTTCAGAGATGTTTGGTAATTCATTTGATGACGATGGGTTTCAAAGAGAAACTACATCGATGAATCCCACAAGTCCGTATGGATGTGCAAAAGTTTATGGTTATAATATTACGAGAAATTATAGACATTCATATAATTTGTTTGCAAGTAATGGAATATTATTCAATCACGAATCACCAAGACGAGGAAGTAACTTTGTAACTAACAAAGTAGCAAAAGAGGCGGTGAGAATTAAATACGGACTAACAGATAAACTATTATTGGGTAATTTAGATGCAACTCGTGATTGGGGTCATGCAAAAGACTATGTGAAATGTATGTGGTTAATGTTACAACACGATACTCCAGATGATTTTGTTTGTTCTACTGGTATATCACATTCAGTTAGAGAATTGTGTGAGCATGTGTTTGGTAAATTAGATTTAGATTATAAAGATTATGTTGGTGTGGATCAAAAATATATGAGACCAGAAGAATTAACTGATTTAAAAGGTGATTCGAGTAAAACTAGAAGAATACTTGATTGGAAACACGAATATACTTTTGAAACTATGTTAGATGAAATGGTTGAACATTGGGAAGTTATATATGG
>Ga0257124_1000853_pt1 | contig 27632 bp, 6 predicted proteins | sample SI106_150metaG_FD_190154 | JGI IMG/M metagenome (GOLD analysis project Ga0257124, IMG submission 190154) | Marine microbial communities from Saanich Inlet, British Columbia, Canada - SI106_150 | ecosystem: Environmental > Aquatic > Marine > Inlet | place: Canada: British Columbia | collected...
TTTCCATTTTTATCAATCTTCATTCTCTCTGAAACAGAAGCGCCACCAGCATTTGTAGAGAAAGTTATTTCTGCAGGGATTGCGTTGTTCGCAGGTGTTCCGTCAATTTTTGCTTCAATAACAGCACCATCAATAAACTCATCTCCGTCATAACCTTTAAATCTCATTGTTCCTAAAACAGCATTATCATCTACTAAAGCAGGACTTGCTTCTGTACCATCTGCTTTTCTCAGAACCAATCCTGCATAAGTGGCTTCTGTATCATGATAGGCTGAAGTGGTTAAGAGTGCATTGGCAGCATCTTTCGATAATTCTAATAATGTGTCTGGACTCGTCGTTCCGATGCCGACGTTACCGCCACCAACAACCATGCTAATATCACCCGCAGAATCATAATTCAATGATAAACTAGCATCATTTTTAGACTCTAAAGCTAAATAATTCCCATTAGAATAAATATAAGAATTTGTTGGTTCAGTAGAAACAGACGCACCTCCAAAACCAATTAAAGAACTAGTCCCAGAATCTCCAATTAAAACATTCGGGGCAGAAGCACTTGTATTAATAACTAATTTTTCCCCAGGACTCGTCGTCCCGATGCCGACGTTGCCTGCATTGTCTATTAACAATCTCGTTTCTCCTGCACCAATATCATGAATACTAAATCTATCATTAGCCACCCTATTAACTCCTACTGCCCAATCACCATTATAAGTATCAAACAAAACTTCGGAATTATTTCCACTTTCTCCAGATTTAATTTTTAAATTAGTATTTCCAGAACTTGTTTCTAAATGTAACAAACTATCTGGACTCGCCGTCCCGATACCGACGTTGCCTCCATTAAAATAAGAATTTCCAGCTGTATTCAAATGAAATTTAGAAGTTTGGGAATTATCATATAGGGTTAAAGCTGCATTATTTCCATCATCTCCCATACTAAATAAAAATCTTGATTCTCCATTTGTTGTAGAAGAAAACATAACCTCTGCCCCTTGAACATCCAACTTGGCTGAAGGAGCTGTTGTCCCGATGCCGACGTTGCCACTAGGGAAAGAAACATCTGTAACGGTCATTCCACTTCTTTCAACTATTATCCAATTAGTTACTCCATCAAAAGCATCATTAATTAATCTCCCATGAAAGACCGTATCATCAGCAACTAAATCCCAATTCTTTCCATCTTCTGCTGCATCTGTATCACTCCATATTAGATTAGTGCTTGATGTTGAAGAGAGATGTAAATCTGATTTAGGACTTACAGTCCCAATCCCAACATTCCCATCATTATCCATTCTTATTCCTTGACTCTTTAAAGATAAATCATCATTCATTGGAGAAATATCCAAAGTTCCATCAGTATTAATCATCCTAATTAATTGAGTATTTGTAGCACCACCATTATCATTAATTAAAATTTGAGCATTAGTACTCCCATCTACAATCATTGTTCCTGTTGTTCCACTTACATGAAGTGCAGTTCCTGCTGCAACATTTCCATTAACTGTTCCGGGACTCGTCGTCCCGATACCGACGTTGCCTGTGCTTAAAATTGACAATTTTGCATCAGTTAAATCTGCATTTGTATCATCCCCATCAGCATTATTTAAAATATGAATACTACCAACCCCATATGTTCCAACTCTTTCTTTAACTATTGCAGATTTTATTGAACCTGTGCCACCAGTATATCCTCTAATTCCAAAACCAGTCCATTCTCCCACACCCAAATTTTTTGATGCTATGATAGGAGTTTCATTTGCAGTGGTTGTTAGTGATTCTAATTTCATAACAGGACTCGTCGTCCCGATGCCGACGTTGCCGTCCCCATCAACAAACACATAATCTTCCCCAGCTGAACCCTCCAAGTGAAACATATCCTCTGAAGCAGATTGCGTTATCTGTAGTAATGAGTCAGGTGTTGTTTCATTGATGCCGACGTTGCCGTTTGTTGATTCAACCCTCATTCTTTCAGTCCAAGTCCTAGCACTTCCAATTGTTGTCGCTGGAGAAGTTTCTACAATAAATCCTGCTGCTCCAAATTTTTGTTTTACAGCGGCATAATTACCGAAGGAATTATTGCTACTATCAGTATGACTGACAAGATATGGTCCTATGGTCGTGTTTCCTCCAAATGCCAATGATTGGTCAGAGGCAAATTGGTTCGTAATCATTGAGTTTGTATTATTAAATACTGTCAATTTTTCAGCTGGCTCCGTCGTCCCGATGCCGACGTTTCCTGTGTCTCTTTCTACCGTCAACCTAGTGTTAATTGTTGCTCCATTTCCAGATTTTAAATAAAAATTATTATCTCCTCCGTCAAGCATCATTCTAAAACCTCCAGAATTAGCATCACCAAAAGCTCCATTCGCCTCTGAGTTTGCTTCTGTTAAATCAAATATGGCATCATTTCCACTTAGTGTGTGTATCAATAAATTTGAATCTGCCGCATTAGGACTATAAATATTTAACTTACTTAACGGACTCGTCGTCCCGATGCCGACGTTGCCCTGAATATACATTGGGCCTGCTGTTCCAGTATAATCATCAAGAAAATTATATCCTCTTGATTGAAATTCTAATGGTTGAGTATTGTAGGAGGTCATTGTTGTTTTTCCTCCAGCAGAAATACTCATATCAAAATTGTTTGAATATGCATCAAGGAAATTACCTGACCCAGTTGTATAAAATTTATTTGCTTTTATACTGCCATCCACTTCTAACTTTTCCCCAGGACTCGTCGTCCCGATACCGACGTTGCCTCCTTCTAAAAGAGTTATACCTATGGCATTCCCTGCAATAAGCTGAAGTGCAGAACTTCCATATTTGCCTCCAATCACCATATCAAGATTTGAAGAACCAGTTACTAAACTATCTGTTGCTCTGGCTACTCCTATAAGACCCATTTCAGTGCTATCAGTATCTGAAAAAGAAATTGCACCTTCAACACTTGCTTGTTCTTTTAATTCCAACATTCTGCTCGGACTCGTCGTCCCGATGCCGACGTTGCCGGCTGAGGTATCAACGTAGAGCTGATTCGTATTCACTGCGAAGTCGCCAGTGGTGGAGAGATTTACGTTTACACCTGAGCCAGCGACTGGTTCCAGCGTCAATGCTCCTACCTGGGTCGTGATCTTAGGTGCGGCCGATGCATTTGCTCCAAAGGTCAGGGTAGGCACTGTTGCAGTGTCATCTGTGTCTATTTCAAAGGTATTGTTAGAGGTGCCGCTTGTAACGCTAGGTCCGATTAAGCTATCAGCTGTCAATGAGCCAGCTACGGTGACATTGCCGGATTTATCCATGGTAAACTGAGAAGTTCCGTCGCCATCCTGGACAAGAAAGAGATTTAAATCCTTATACGCGGTCGCCCCTGCTGCGCCAGCAGTATGATTTGAATCCAGAGTCAAGCTAGTGGCAGAGCCGATCGCAGAGACTGTAAAAACCTCGCTTCCTATCTTTATGGCATCCCCTACTGCAAGCTCTGTGTCAAATGCAGTGGTTGCGCCTGTCACTGCAGCTTCATTGATGGTGACTGTGACTGTGCCTGTGAGGGCAGTAGTAAGGTTACCTTTTATGTGGACATTGGCTGCAGGGGCAGTGGTACCGATACCGACTCTACCAGTTCCCTGCATAATCCTCATTGCCTCAGAATTTCCTGGACTAAAGGCTATGTGTTCATTGCCTCCGTCGGACTTTATTTCATGATAAAGATGTCCGGCCTTATAAGGGACAATCTTAATAGCGCCTGCGCCAACACCTGAACTTACACGCAAACCATCACTTCCCACTATATCTAAATCTGTTGCAGGTGTGGTCGTGCCGATGCCGACGTTGCCATTCCCTTGAATAGTCATTTTAACATTATCATCATCCACATCAACTTTTGTTGCAAAGTGAATATCTCCTGCGTCGTTATTATATCTATTTCCAATAAATACCTCTCCTGTTCCTGGATTTTCCCAAAGTGCCAATCCCTGCAAACCTGCATTTGCACCAACCCTCAAATAATCAGTTTCTCCATTTAACCAATTATACCTAATATCACTTATTACATCTAACTTCGCCGCTGGACTAGTCGTCCCGATGCCGACTCGCGTGTTCTGCACCCCTCCCGTCCCATCGGCTTCTCCGTAGATCTTCATCACAGGAGTCGAGTCGAGTGAGAAGCTGTAGCTTTCCTCGGTCCCCGCTGCGGGTACGGAGGACACAGGCATGTTAATCATTGTCACCGCACCACTGTCCTCTGTCAATCCGATGGTCCCGATGTTCAGCGCGCCTCCAACTTCGATTTCGTTGTTGGTGTTTACTTTAAACATATTCACGACTCCCGTTCCCGCCGAGTCCACTCCAGCGAACCACGCATCGTTTGGTATTTGAATGTAGTCAGTGGTGTCTTCCACTAGTCGCATCATTTCTACCCCTCCCGAGATGAGGGAAAGCTGGTCAGTACCCGACGAGCCCATTCCAGTGTCATAGTCAGATAACACAGCAAAACCAGGATTTGTTGCAGTTGCGTATTCATCCAATATAACATTTCCACCAGTTCCTGATTCCACACGACCCGCTAAAATGTTAAATGTATTTGTGCCAGCTATTCCAAAACTTAAAACATCATCTGATGATTCGTATAAACCTGTATCTCCATCTCCGAAAGCTAACGATGGTGTCGCAACAGCTCCAATAACTCCCGCAGGACCAATAATTACTTGATCGGTTGTGGCGGTTCCTGTTTCCACGAGTCGAAGCATTTCTTTCGCTCCGGCGATAAGGGAAAGCTGGTCGCCAGAGTTGGTCCCCATTCCTGTATCAGAGTCTGAACTATTTGGAACGACGCTCGGCGTGGTTGCTGATGGGGTAGACCGAATAAGTTTCGAACCAGTAACCGTTCCTATTCCGGTAGATGTTATGGTGAGGACATCCGTACCGGCTGCTGAAAAGTGAAGATTATTATCGACACTTTCCCAAAATCCCGTATTACCATCTCCAAACGCTAAATTGGGTGCGGCAGCGGTTCCAGTGAGATCCGCTTGTGGATTAATGATGAATTGCTCGGTCGTTGCTTCAGAAGCTCGAGCGATTTCTTTCGCTCCGGCGATAATAGAAACTTGATCGGCGGCGTTTGCTCCGATTCCGGTATCTATATCATTATTAGAAGGCATAAAGACAGGATTTGTTGCCGTTGGGTCTTCGTTTCTAATGACGGCTCTACCAGCTGAACCGGCTTCAAAGGAAGTTGATGTAAACAAGAACGGAGCCGTACCCGCAACTGCAATATTGAGTTGATCATCACTCGCTTCATAAAACCCGGTATCTCCATCTCCAAAAGCTAAAGTAGGAGCAGCAGAATGGTCTCCAGGAGTTTCATTTAAACTTAACAAACCGAGTGGACTCGTCGTCCCGATTCCGACGTTTCCAGAACTGTCGATTCTCAATCTTTCGGTACCGTTTGTATAGAGAGCTGTTATTCCGTGTGTCCAGTTCGTATCATTCTTACTTGTTTGACCAATTTTGAAGAGTCCCGCAGCGGCTCCAGTTGTTCCTGGTGTATAGCTCATATGAATAGCATTGTCGTGGGAGTAGTTTTTCGACAAAATCCATTGTTGTGTAGCGGCACCATCTCCATAAAGCCAGAGGGCATTATTGATAGCTTTTATTGTGTAGGGGTCTGTCGCGGCGGTACTTGCCAATTGGATGTCTCCGCCATCAACGTGCAATTTCGTTGCCGGACTCGACGTCCCGATCCCGACGTTACCTGCAAAATAATTCGTGCCAGCCACAGAATAAATACCATAATTTGTAGTTCCTCCTGTTGCTGAGAAATAACCTGCTGTAACTGTATTATTTGTCTCACCTACCGCTACGTTATGTGATGCATAAACATTTCCGCCTGTTTGAGTTCCACCTGATGAATCTGCTCTTGCTTTTACTCCTATTAGTGTTCCATTAAAATCAGTAACAGCAGCACTCAGTTCTGCAAGAAAATAACCTGCGTTTTCTTCATTACCGCCATTACCACCTAATATAGATGATATTTTAGTATACCCAAAGACTCCTATATTTAATCTTCCTCCTGTGTTTACTCCTGATGCTCCAACTACTCCTATAGAACCATAAGGACTCAAAGAAGGAATTGCTATAGAAGATCCTTTTGCTATTCCAATAATTCCTGGAGGTGAATTTACTGTTGTAAAGAAATTATTACTTTTTGCAACTCCATTAACTGTAAAAGCCCCACCCTCTGAACCTAATATTGTTCCTTTTGTATGTAGTTTTTGAGCAGGACTCGCCGTCCCTATTCCCACATTCCCCGTACTATCCTCCACAAATATCCCTGCTCCGCCGTCTTCATACAGCTTCAACCCGTCGGCTCCTGTAGCCGTCACTTGCTTGGTGGTGATGTTGTCGGCGGCAATTTCGATGTTTCCGAGATTTGAAGTTCCGCTTACAGTTAGATCACCCGCAATAGTTGTGTTCCCTGAATTATCAATCACAAATTGATTGGTTCCATCTCCATCCTCTACAGCCAGTAAGTTAGGGTCAGTGTAAGCAGTGGCTCCAGTTGCTCCTGCTGAGTGAGCTGAATCAAGTGTTAAGCTCGTAGCACTTGCAATGGCTGAGATAGTGAATATTTCACTTCCTATTTTAATTGAATCACCTACGGCTAGTTCTGTGTCAAATGCTGTAGTAGTTCCTGTTACGGTTGTAGATGCTGCTGTAACATCTACTGTACCTGTTAATGCTGTGGTTAAACTACCTTTTAGATGTAATTGTGCTGTTGGGGAGGTGGTGCCGATGCCGACGTTGCCACTTGTTGAAGCAAGTATTACATTCCCAACAGTTGTTTCTATTGATCTGAAATCAGCAGCAGAAGTAAGGGTCGGATTAATATAAAGCCCCCTAGTGATTCCATTTGCTCCACCAGTCTGATTAACGGTTCCAGTATATGTATAACCATTAAATACTCCAGTTCCTGAACTTGGTTGGAAATTTCTAGTATTTGTAAAAACATTCAATGTTCCACTGGTGAGTATCCCAGTTCCTGTAGCACTAAAAGTAGAATTCGATGATACTACTGAAAAACTATTCGCAGCTGTAGCAGTTCCACCACTACTAACTTTAAAATAACTACTACCATTTAATTGCAAGTCCATCATATTCCCGCCAAATCCACTTGGAGCATTAACACCTAATCCTGTTCCAGCAGTAGACCAACCAGTAGAAGTTGCCCCAGATGGCTCAATAAGTAAATATGGTTTGGTTGTTGTAGCATCTCCACCTGTTCTTATCCAAGTACCATCACCCTTTATCCCTGGTTGTGATAATGCTCCATTTATAGCCACATGTAATCCTGCCACCGGACTCGTCGTCCCCACCCCGACATTCCCTTCAACTAACAAACCATTCGTAGGGGCTGTATTTGTTCCAGAGTAAGTGGCACCGATTACCGCACCCCCTTCAACATCGAGAGTGTTCGTCGGACTCACCGTCCCAATCCCCACATTCCCACTCTTATCAACAATAAACTTTCCAACAGAGTCTCCGTTATCAAGTTCAAATAAGTTAGGGTCAGTGTAAGCAGTGGCTCCAGTTGCTCCTGCTGAGTGAGCTGAATCAAGAGTTAAGCTCGTAGCACTTGCAATGGCTGAGACAGTGAATATTTCACTTCCTATTTTAATTGAATCACCTACTGCTAGTTCTGTGTCAAATGCTGTAGTAGTTCCTGTTACTGTAGTAGATGCTGCTGTGACAGCTACTGTTCCAGTGAGAGCCGTGGTTAAACCACCTTTTGTGTGGAGTTGTGCTGTTGGGGAGGTGGTGTTGATGCCGACGTTGCCAGAACCTTGAATAGTTAATCTTGTATTTGTTGATTTTGTTCTAAAATAAATATCAGCATTATCATCAGAAGCCGTATTATCTATATATAAATCACTATTAGGATTATATTGTATAATTCCACGTCCCCCAGAATAACCTCCTATTACAATAGAACCTGCAACCGCGTGTGCTCCATAACTTGGAGCATAGCCACTAAATGTAGCTTGATTTACACTTGAACTATAAACATGTAATGGACTCCCTGGTCCCGTCGTCCCGATGCCGACGTTGCCAGTATTTACGATTAAATCTCCATCACTCTGTAATTCTAAAACCTGAGCATTAGATGAATCTATTATACTAATATAATCACTTGTTTGAGAAGCAATTCCTTTAATCTTTAAACCATCACGACTAGTAGAACCAATAATTGCCCCAATTTGCCCTGCTCCTAAATTACCTCCTGCCCTTAAAACATCATCAACAATTAAATAACTTGATACGTGAGCTGTGCCTGTAACATCTAATTTATAACTCGGACTCGTCGTCCCGATGCCTACGTTGCCATCAGGAAAAGTATAAGCTCCTGAACCTAATCCAAATACTGCATTCGTCACATCATGAGTTATACTTACCCATTCATCATTTGCTGTATCTGGTGCCGTTGCAGATTGTATATAGAGGGTTGGATTTGTTTGTGCTGTATGGTCATAATCTTGATTATTTGTATTTCCAAATACTATTTGATTACCAAGTTGCGTGGAGTTATTTATTAAAAACTGCTGATATAAATGGTCTGCTATAAATTGCATTCTACTACTACCCCCTTCTACAAAATTTATTTTTGCTGTTTGTTGCGTATCAGTCGCTCCACCCACCTCCATTCCAGCATCAAAATCAGCCCGACTATCAAATTGAGCTATTCCTGTTGCCCTAAAAGTTCCACTTACATCTAGCTTCGCCCCTGGACTCGTCGTCCCGATTCCGACGTTTCCATCTGTTGTTACAGCTATTCCAGAATGAGAACCATATAATCCAGCTACTTGAGCATAAGTAGCTCCAGCTTGTCCAAACACCCATTTACCTGCATTTCCTTCAAATTGAGCAAAAGCAGAATTAGCGTTCACATACGTATGTAAAATTGCCCCTGGACTCGTCGTTCCTATTCCGACGTTGCCACCATCTTTTAAGAAAAATCTATTATCAGAAACTCCATCTTCAGTAAATCTTAACCCCCCAGAAGCATATTGAACATGCCAATCGTCAGTAGCTCCATCTCCACTTGTCCAATACATCGCACCCTCATATATTGATGACCCCGCAACATGTAATTTCCCACCAGGACTCGTCGTCCCGATTCCGACATTCCCAGTTATAGATACATTTGTAAATCCTCCACTGTTAACAGTTAGCAATGTCCCCGCTCCATCTGCCGAAGTCAAAACTGCGGTTCCTCCTATCCTGTAATCTCCCACATTTGAAGCTGTTTGTGAATTAATAGTGCCATTTACTTCTAGCTTCGCCCCCGGACTCGTCGTCCCGATACCGACGTTGCCTGAACTTCCTTCAACAAATAATCCAGTTCCTGATGCCCACTCTATTTTTGTATCTACATCAAATTGATTTTCATTTAAAACAATACCATAACCTGAACCTGTATTTATTTCAATATTTCTATCAGCAGTTAATTGTAATTTGTTATCTGAATCAATTGAAAAATCCCCTACTGAATTTATAGATATTTGAGTTGGACTACCTCCGTCATAACCTACTATTAATTGAGGAGAAGCTGTGCTATTTATCTCTAATTTAGCTCCAGGACTCCCCGTCCCAATCCCCACACGCCCTCGTTTATCCATGACCATCTTACTCACCGCATCTCCATTATCGATGGCAAAGAGATTGCTGTCTTTGTACGCCGTCACCCCAGCCGCTCCCGCGACATGGTTAGAATCAATCGTAAGAGCGAGATCATTTGGAGCCGTTGCCACAGTGAAGACCTCACTTCCAATCTTAATTGCGTCCCCAATCGCAAGCTCTGTAGTAAACGCCGTTCCCACTCCTGTAACACTCGCTTCCCCTGCTGTTACCGATACGGTTCCTGTAAGCGCTGTTGTCAGTCCTCCTTTTGTGTGGAGTTGTGCGGTGGGGGAAGAAATGCCGATACCGACGTTTCCACCACTCTTTATTATCATCTTCACATCAGAGTAAGAAGCATCTGATGAGTCAACAGTGTTATTATTGGCAAAATATAAATCCCCAACAGCAGATGCCCCTGTTTCTTTCCATGCTATCAAACCTTTTGAAGTAACAGAACCAGACGCAGAAGAGAAGAGTACTCCTGCTTCATCTCCTGTATTACTTCTCGTATCGTGAACTTTTAAATAAGTATTACCTGATGAACCTTGAACGTGTAATTTCTTTTCTGGCGTTGCCGTCCCAATCCCCACCTTATCCGCACTCACATCAACAAACAATTTATCAGTATTCACCGTCAAATCACTCGCCACTGTTAAATCGTCAGCCAAGGTGAGTCCACCCGTTGCCGTGAAGTCTGTTCCCGCATTTCCAATATTAGTAATGATATTGGCATTCATATCCCAGTTTCCGTCATAGGATGTATCTCCACTCACCGCCAAGTCCCCCTGCACAGTCAGATTATCTGACACCGCATCTCCGAGCCAGACACTGCCGTCCACTTCCAAGTTTCCTTTGATGTAAACATCATCAACAGTTGTGGCATTCGCGTTCCCCGTGTCATCTCCCACCGTCAGTCCAGCTGTCGGAGACGTGTCTCCGATACCGACTTTCCCAGCACTATCAATAAAGAGCCTGTCACCCGCATTAACTCTCAATGCAAGACTGTCATTTGCATGTGAGTAAGTTATAGATCCAGCATTGCTATCACTCGCATCTGCAAATTCAATTGTACTATTTGCAGACGCTCCCCCCAATATGGTTATCAATGCGTTTGTAGTGGTATTATTATTTGCCTGAAAGACGGCAACTGTATTATTCAAATAGGATGGTTCACTTCCTGCACCATCGACTACATGCAATTTTTTACTCGGACTCGCCGTCCCAATCCCCAAGTTTCCACCACTGTTTATATAGGAATCTCCCGAACCAATAAGTTGTATTACCTGTGCGTTTACATTCGCTCCATCATTATAAATTCTAAATATTCCATTTCCATTACTATCGCTCCCCAACATTCCAGAGAATTTATTATCAGCCTGTCTTAAATAAACATCCGCACTGTCTCCAACAACATCTAATTTTGCCGTTGGACTCGCTGTCCCAACCCCTGTATATCCTTTTTTGTCTACCACTACCTTGCTCACTCCGTCTCCATTGTCCACCGCGAAGAGGTTTGGATCTTTGTACGCTGTTGCTCCCGCCGCCCCCGCCGTGTGCGTGCTGTCGAGGGTAAGGAGAAGATCATTTGGTGCCGTTGCCACCGTGAACACTTCACTTCCAATCTTAATCGCATCCCCAATCGCAAGCTCTGTGGTAAAGAGTGTTCCCACCCCCTCTACCGAGTTTGAACTCGCACTCACGGTTACGGTTCCCGTGAGGGCGGTGGAGAGGTTTCCTTTTGTGTGAAGACCTGCAGTAGGAGCTATTGTGTTAATACCAATACCACTTGTTTCAATGTTCAATCTATCTATAGCTCCCGTTTGAATTCTCATATAATTCGTATTTCCAATGATTCTGGTCCCCGTAGTTCCCCATTTGAGAGAGGAATTTTCTGCCAACCTAATCTCTCCCGCTACTTCTAACTTCGCCCCTGGACTCGTCGTCCCGATACCGACGTTGCCAGAGGAATCAATCCGCATTCTCTCTGCTTGACCTGCCCAAAGAACCATATCATCTGTCTCCGCACCCAAAAGAACTTCAGTAGTCCCAGCAGTATTAGAATCCTTAAAAGCCAAATAAGCATTTGCATCTCCACTTTCGATAAGCCCCAAGGTATTAGTTGTTGCATGGTATACATGCAAAGGATTTGAAGGACTCGTCGTCCCGATACCAACGTTTCCAGTAGGAAAATATGCTTTAGAGTTTACGCTATCCAATCTTAACCACTCAGTTCCTCCTACAATTAAAGAAAGTAAATCTGAACCCGCACGACCAATACCAGTATCTCCATCACTCTGGAATGTAAAGGCGGGTGCTGTTGCACCTGGTGCTGTTGATACTATTCTTCCACCAGTTGAAACACTCGCCCCCATAGCACCTGAAAATATTTTAAATTGCTCAACTCCTGCAATATCAATTCTTATATCATCATCTAAACCCTCGTAAATTCCCGTATCCCCATCTCCAAAACTTAAACCTCCCGCCAGAGAACCAATAGTTCCATTCATATTCAAAATAGATTGAGGAGTTGTCGTTCCGATACCGATGTTCCCACCAGAAGTAATCACCATTTTCTGTGTAGCAGCTTCTGAAGCTCCTGTTTTAAATATCAATTCCGTCGCATTGCTACTCGCAGAGAACGTTCCTTCGGCCACCGCTTCAATGGCGGCTCCTACTAAGATCGCATCCGTGCCATCAGATTCCAATGGTGCATCAAATTCAATCTTTCCCAAGACATCACCATCCACAACCGTGAGTTCTTCCGTCGAGAGATCAACTGCTCCCGGAGCTCCCGGAGGACCTGAGACATTCAGAAGTGCAGTAGGACTCGTCGTTCCTATTCCGACGTTTCCTGAGGAATCAATTCTCATCATCTCAGAAAAATTCCCAGAGTAGAAAGATAAATGAGCACCATCGTTCGCAGTCCCAACTATCATTTCGTCACTATTATGATTCCATCTCAATGTTGCACCAACACTATCAGAGGGACTTCCAAATTGAATTCCAGATGTACTTGCATCAGGAGAAAGGATACTAAGTCCAGCATTCCCACTATTTTCAACAATTAAATCATCACCATCTGCATGTGCAGTGATAGTTCCCGCCGTTGCCGTGTGAGCATGGAGTGTGCCATCAGGACTCGTTGTCCCGATTCCGACGTTACCGGTTGTGTGTGCGATTACCAAACGGGTAGTATCGCCAGAGGTGCCTTCTCGAATTCCAAAAAATGAATTGGGGACATAGTTTGTTCCATCCCCAACTCCTGCCATCCAAGAAAAAGATCCTGCACGATTGTAGGTAATCATAGGAATAGCACTTTTTACTTCCAAAGTAGAATTTGGCGTGGCCGTCCCAATACCCACCTTCCCCGCACTCACATCCACAAACAGATCTGTAGAATCCACCGCTAAATCATCCGCGAGAGTGAGCCCTCCGGTCGCTGAGAAATCCGTCCCAGCGGCCCCAATGTTTATAATTTTACTATTCGCCATATCAAGATCCCCAGAGGTAAATTCCATTGCCCCTTGTACATCCAGTGTTCCTGTAACCGTTACATTGTCGAGCACCATGTCGTCTCCCAAGAGCACATCGCCATCGACTTCCAAGTTTCCCGCGACATATAAATCACCGTCACCGGTTGCAAGCGTCGAAGTTCCGGTTCCAATATTTACCAATCCGTCCACAGTAACCTTCTTACTCGAGAGCCCTCCTGAACCATCCGCCAGTCCTATGATTTTTAGGATTGGATTACTGTCGATTGAGATCGCTGTGCTGTGCTCCGTCCCTGCTGTCGATGATGCTGAAACGGGTTGATTGTAGAGCGTCGTCTGCCCCGCATCTTCTTTTGCCACGAGTGTTGAAATCTCGATGTCTGGATGATACCCCGCCCAGAGGTCTTGGATTTCATTTACAGAAAGAATCCGATTGTAAACGCGGAGGTCTGAAATGGAACCGTCGAAAGAAAGCGCTCCCGTACTATCATTTCCAATGATAACATTCGTTGTTCCTGTCGCTGGAGTTCCTGAAGCTTGATCAGCAGAACCATTGAGAGTTGGGGCGGTGTCGGTATCTCCAATATAGAAATTCACCGCTCCATCAGGAGCTCTTGTTGCTGACACAAACTGCCACGTATTCAAAGAGATGGAATTGTTTGCAGATGCTACCAACGTAGAACCGTCAGATCTAACAACCAATCTTTCATCAAATTCTCTTACCGAAAACCAAAATTTTCCATTGCCAACTATTCTACTTGTATCTGCAACAGGACCTTCTCCCCATCCACTTGGGTTAATCCATCCCGCTATTGTCACCGCTCCTGTTCCGATCATGTCGCCTCCCGTATCAATCCGTGTATCCGCTCCGTCGAATACCATCGCTTGTCCTGAGTCGTATTCTCGGACAGAAACATTATCAATCGTTCCCACGAAGTCAGCGCTTGCCACAACTCCACCGCTCGTTTGCGTAGCAGTGATAATCTCTGTGTAGGTTCCGGCCGTTGTCTGCGCTACCGTTCCATCGATCGCGGTGATGCTTCCCGCTGTTACACTATCAATCGTAAAAGTAACGGCATATTTTTGCCCACTGGTAATCGTGGTCGCTTCGACGAGATTTGAAACAGCGGTTTGTGTTCCATCACTGATTGCCGTTTCTGATGAGATGCTCCACCCATCTCCACATGTCCAGTTGACGGCACAGGCTGTGAAAAATATTTCATCTGTGATGACCTGTGTATCAAGTCCTTTGTTTCCATAGTCCGCTGTGAAGACGGCACTTCCCGTCAATGTTCCGTGGTTTGCATTTCCAGTTCGGTCCGCAATCGCACCGCTCGTTGTTTGAGAATCTTCACTGAGTTTCCAGTGAGAAATCAATCCTTTGTTGTTGTCAGTTTGCAATCCAGATCCGAGTGCCACCATATCATCTCGACTTCCTCTGAACACATTTTTTGTTCGACTCCCCGAAGAGTTCACCGATTTAATCCATGTGTTTAGTGGTAATTGAACATATCCCGTTGTTCCTTTCACCATCCGGAGAATCTCCGATCCTCCTGCAATGAGGGAGAGTTGGTCAGCGACGTTCCATCCAAGACCTGTATCCGTGTCGCTCTTTGTTGGGAGTATATTTGGATTCGTTGCGGATGGGTCTTCTGCAATGAATGCTGACCGAGAAGAACTCAGTCCTCCAAAAGTCGTTCCATCCATTACCCAGTTTGAAACCCCTGCAATTGAAATCTTTATTTCATCATCCGAACTTTCATAGAACCCCGTATCTCCATCTCCAAATGACAATGTCGGTGTTGCCGCATCATTTTCCAGTGGAAGGTGGAGTTTACTGGTTGGTGTTCCCACTCCGATTCCGATGTTCCCCGCTGCGCCCACTGTCATCCGTTCCACACCCGTTGTGAAGAAACGCAGTTGATCGTTGTCGGCTCCGGCAGAATCTTCTGCACTCACGTAAGTGTCTCTGTCAACATCAATAAGTCCTCCCAATGCCCCCCAAGTACTCACGCTGTATCCTTCAAATTGTGCAATTGTGGAATTGTATCGCATAGTCCCTGTCGTTGGCGTTCCTGGTCTCTGAGCCGTAGTACCTATCGGAACTGTTATACCATCCGTCGCACTGATGTGGAACGTTGTCGATGGACTTGTTGTTCCGATTCCCACATTTCCATTTCCTGAAATTCTCATTCGTTCGGCCACTGCCGCTCCGCCAGTCATCGTCTTGAACGTAATCGCTCCCGCTTCTGCAGTATCGGTGACATCAGTTACAATTCCTTCAATCACTCCCACCACTTCGTTGTTTCCGTCCGCTGTTTCTACTTCGAAATCAATCCCCGTTCCGAGTCCCGCCACTGGTGTACTCGTTGAAGTCCGAGTCAATCTGAGACCTGACACGGCAGAGGAGGTAAGCGCTCCTGTTTCTTCTGCGTGGAGAAAACGATCGGGAGCCGTTGTCCCAATTCCCACATATCCGGTACTCATAATTCGCATCGCTTCGGTCGCTCCCGCGGTGTGGAACCGCATGGATGAATTAATGTGGTCATACCGAATCCGTCCTCGGTTGTCATCCTCTGGATCACCGAAGGCAATCTGTCCGTACTTCGTATTTGGTGTGAGAAGAGTGATTCCCGCATTGTCGCTGTTTTCGAGAATCAGTTCATCTGCATTTCCGTCTGACAACGTTACGCCAGAACTCGCTGAGTAGATGTGTGTTTTTCCTACAGGAGAAGCGGTTCCAATTCCCACAAGTCCTGTGTCTTTTAGGTACAACGTATTCACTGGAGTTCCATTTTGAACCACTACAACGTTGTCCCCTCCAAATTGGAGCGCGTCATTGATCACATAATCGTCATTATTGTTCACCCCTGTCGTCCACCCCTGAGCATCATTTGTAAATTCATAACCAGCATAAGTATCAGTCCCCGTAGACTGAAGTCGCACATAGTTATTGGCATCATCATAGATATGCAAATTACGTGATGGTGTCGTTGTCCCAATACCAACGTCCCCATCTTTCGCGACAAATCCCCTCCAACATTCTCCATTTTCAACATTTGTATCACTGTCGTAATCCACAAATTTATACCCCGTCGGACACACGCCTACCGAAGGGTCTGTGGTTTCTCCTACATCCAGAAGTGCCTGCGGGGTTGCTATTCCAACCCCAACTTTGTCGTCGGTGAGGTCTCCCGTGGTGCCGTTATCATCACGAAAAATATTCCGAAGCATATCGGCAATATCATTGAATTCTGAATATAAAAATCGGTCCCCAGCTGCTTTTACAGGGACCCCACTGATGTCGTTAATCGTTGCAAACCCTGTCGAGACGTACAGCAACCCCATCCCAAGGATGAGTCCTTTTATAGTTAAAACAAAGGGGTTTTTGTAGGTCATACGGGTACGAATTTGGGGTTCCTTACTAATGCGAATTTTGCCTGAAAAAGCGGATATCTCCAAAGAAAAGACCCTAAAAGTATGGATTTTACGTTGCAAAAAAATACATTTGTTTTGAAACACCATTCAACCCGGGTTCTAAGAACCCGGGTTGTTATTTTTTCATCATTTCAAATATTAATTTCAACGCCTCAGCTCGTGTTAATTTTCCGTGCGGTCGAAATGTTCCATCTCCGTACCCGCGCACCATTCCACGATTTACAGCCTCGGAGACCCACGGCTTTTCCCATCCGATGACATCGGCGAAGATTGATTTCGAGTTCGAACTCTTAGAGTTCGAACTCGAAAAACCAGAAACCGACAACAGAATTTTCACTCCTTCCGCCCGCGTCAAACTCTGCAATGGTCGGAACGTTCCATCGGGATATCCCTTCACCACACCCGCTTTTGCTAATATTTGCACCGCATCGAAATACTCCGGATCGTGCACATCTGTGAAGTTTGGATTCTGAGTTCGAACTCTTAGAGTTCGAACTCCTTCAAATGCCTTCACCACCATCTGTGCAAACTCCGCTCGATCAATCGCACGATTCGGATGCAATTTCCCATTAATCTCCGGCTCTAATAATCCTTCTTCCACCGCTCTGACGATATATCCATGCGCCCAATGATTTGCATCATAATCTTTAAAGAACGCTCTATCCGATGATTTCACTTCCTCCCGTTCGCCCTCCAAGACGGAGAGACACCGAAACTCTGTGCAGAAATTCACCTCCTCTGCCATTCCAAATCCTTCCGCCACAAACTCGGGGAATTTCACAAAGAGTTCTTTTTGCGCTTCTGAAAACGGAGCGATTTTGATATGCGTTTCCGCTCTCACAAGTTCTGGAAAATTAAACTGTTGCCACACTCCTGTCATTCCGACCAACGCGGAGGAATCCCTTTTTTCAATTTCATACAAAGGCACTCCATTTAAAAATCTCATTTCTCCTTCAAGCGCATTCGAATCTAGTTTTAAAATTTCCCGAAGTAATTCGATTCGAGAAACGGAATTCAAATTGTCTTTCAATTCGACTCGCGTCGTTTCATTGTTAAAAAAACTCGTTGCAATTCCAAATGTACGACCGATTGCCAGCAGTGCATCCAAGTCTGAAGTTTGGCGATCTTCTTTTTTTAAAATTTCCGCAATTTTTAGCCCCCCCCACCTCCGAGGTACGAAATGCCCCCCTGAGACGTTTTTGATTTCAGACGATCCAACTGTTCGCCCTACAAAGAAAAATGAATCTGAGAGCATTTGTGAAAGAAAAAATTTCGGCACCACTTCTTTCATTTCCCATTTCTCGCTATGAACAAACATGTCCTCGACTCCGATCGAGGATCCACTCAAGGAGTTTAGTTTTTTCAGAAATTCTTCTTTTTCTACTAAATTTGGACTCGATCGAAAAAGTTTCAACGGAAATCCTCCCGAAATTTTTGAAAAGAAGGCAAGATCGTTTTCCAAATCCTCTACAAATTGAAGAACCACATAACTTTCAGTAATTTCATTTTCTAGAAACACCGATGGATTCTCTCCCAAGGTTGTTTCATCAGTGATAAGAAATACCGCTCTGTATTGGGGATCGACCGTCCAACCATGCCCAACGCCCATGAGGGCTTTTGTAATATCAGTCTTCCCTACCGGCGCTACTCCCGATAAGAACCCAAAAAAGTCCTTTTTGAAATCAAATGTATTGCGTTGAAATTCTTCATCGTGCCAATTAATTCCGTCCGAGAAAAACCCAATCCGGATTCGAACCTCCTCAGAAAAATTTTCGAGTAAAAACTCTGTCCAGTCCTTGGCTCTCTTCCAAGGCAATCCCCCAAGCGATCCTGATCTATCTACGAGAATAGAAACTTCTTGGATATCTTTCTTTGGTGGTTTTACAAATTGCGCTCGGTATTCCATTCCTAAATACGGCACTCCTATTTCCGCATCGGGGAGATTTGACCAAAGGAATTCTATTTGCGATTGAGGCATTCCGTTCCACAAAAAAGTCACCCCATCTGACGTATCAGTGAGTCCGTTTTTTCCAAGGGAATGATAAAAATGCTCCACAGATTCCCCAAGCGAGAATGCAATCTCTGTATTTTCAAATGACGCACTGTCACTGAGAAAAACAGGAAGAATCGAAAAATCATCTTGATGAGAAATTGGAACATTGAACACTTTTTTTGTTCTAACTTTCTGTCGCCCTCCTACGGCTATGTTTTCTGATCGAAAGAGCCTTGGGAACTGGCTCGTTCCCCACCCCAGCAGTGAGGCATCTTTGCGCTCCTGCGCTTGTGTAAAAAGATATACCAGTCGTTCTATTCCTTCCAAAGAAGAATACGCTCGTCCCTCCATCCCTACGAAGAAATCCGAAATTTCCACCCCCTGCTCAAGGGGTTCTAATTCCTGAAAAACAATTTCTTTTTCTGAAGGATTGTAGAGCTCTGTAACGATTTCTATACGAGCATTGTCCCCCTCTACATTAATGTGAACCTGTTTCTGGGTGACTTCAAGAATGCTCTCCGAAAAAAACGCAGACGTGCTGTTTGTTAAAAAAATCAAAAGGATCAGTTTCCACAGTTTCATACGAGAGTAATTGTAAGGAGAAATCTAATTTCAAACAACCCATAGGCGCGGTCACGTGACCGCGCCTACGAAAAGTTTTAATTGTTATTCTGATTCCCCTTCTACCGTAATCCGATCTTTAAATGATGCGACAACACCCTTGGCATCGGTAATCTTGAGAGAAACATCGAAGTCTCCTGCAAACTCATAGATATGTGTTGGCATGAAATCACGAGATACGTTTCCATCTCCAAAGGTCCAAAGATAGTTTGCAATAGACCCTGTTGATTGCGTTGGATCGAATTGCACTTCGAGTCCGTTATCAACATTCGCAATCGCTTCAAAGCTCGCACTCAATGGAAGTGATCGAACGGAGATCAGTGTTTCTGTTTCCGCAATTTCCTGTTCTGATGTGAGCACCTTGAGTGTCACCGGAAATGATCCCGCACTATTGAATTCATACGAAAGCTTTGCGCCTGCTTGAATCGGTTCTTTCCCCGGAAAGGTCCATGTGTAGAGTACTATTTCTCCTTTGTCTGTTGTAGAACCAGAACCGTCAAACTCTACTGTCAGTGGAACCGTTCCAAACCCAGGATCAGCATTGATACGAGCCTGAACTCCCGTCCGATCAACAATAACTCTCTTTATAGAGGTGAACTCATTTTCATAGGAATCAACAACCGTAAGTGCTAAATCATATTCTCCTGATTCTTTGTAAACATACGTTGTCTTTTCTTTGAAATCATCATACACACCGTCGTTCTCGAAATCCCATTTCCATTCAACTGGATTATGAAGCGCTGATACATCCGCACGAAGCTCTACCTCAAGTGGAGAATTCCCTCTTAATATATCCTCTGTAGAAGCGGGATTGGTAATAATTATTGGTTTCGCTCCTTCCAATTGTGGCGTCACCGTAATTATCTGTTCTACTTTATCACGCTCTCCGACATCATTTTCGATGATGAGTGTCACCATATATTCTCCTGGTGCTCTGAACGTTCTTTCTAGTTTTCGTCCCACAACAATTTCTGTTTCTCCTTCAACTTGCCACTGATAGGAACTAATCGTTCCAAATCGTGTGTACGATTGCTCTCCAGAAAGTTTCACCGAAAATGGAGGCACGCCCACAAAGCCTTTGTCAGAAACAATTTTTCCTTGAATATTTTCTGCTGATTCCTCAACAATAATCAATTTTTTGAGAACCGCTGTATCATGATTTGTTCCTGTCACCCGAAGTGAGACTTCCACCTGTCCAACTTTTGAAAAGGTATGTTCAAAAGATGTTTTCTCATTCTCAATTATTTCAAATGAACCATCTCCATCCATGTCCCACTCATAAAGTATAATTTCACCATCTGGATCGTTTGATGCTCTTGCATTAAATTGCACCGTAAGGGGAACAGGGCCTTGTTCTTTGTCGACTGAGTACAGTGCTTGTACGGCTTCGTTCACAATAATAACTTGTTTTTCTGATGTATACGTCTTCTCCATTTGTGCGGAAGGAGAGTAATAATCGACCGAAACAAGCACCATGTATTTTCCGTTATTGTTTCCTTTTTTGAGGAACCGGTGTGCAACTTTTGGTCCTGTTGCATCAAATCTTCCATCGCTTTCAAAATCCCAATTAATTTGTCGTACGAGGTCTTCATCGATTTGTTTGAACAGTTCCGTCCCGACATCGAACTCCACCATCACTGGCGCATGAAGCCCAATAACTTTCTCTGGAACCGTTGCTATAATTGAGTTATTGATCTGTCGGTGCTCTGCATTGGCATTTGTAATAATCCAAAAGATTCCAACCCAAAGGACACAAACGACAACAAATATTCCGAAGAAGAATGCCGATTTTTTTCCATATTCTCCACGATTCACGGCTTCCTTTCCGAGCATTAACCATTGGAAAAATTTAATAAGAGTTCCAATCAGAAAAAAGATTGCTAAAAATCCAAAGATGTAATTCGTCAGATTTAACAATGTCGATTGGAGATCTGTTTCTTGAATATTAAGCGCTTCGAATAAAGGATTTGAAACATCTCCTCCTAAAAGTCCCCACAAAAGGAGAACGTAAAAGATGGCGAGTAATATTCCTCCGAACGTTATGAACCATCGGAACAATGCCCATGCTCCCATTTTTCTTCCAGAAGCCATCTCTTCAATATCTTCCTTTTTTTCTGCTGGGGCAGCCTCTTCTGGTAATTCTTCTTCGTGAATACTTTCCTCCGCTGTAGGAGCCTCTGTCACTGGTGCAGCCTCCACAGGTGCTGGAGCTTCTGTTTGTTCAACAGGTGCTTCTGCAATTGGTACTTCCGCCACAGGAACTGCTGGAATAACCGGAGCCTCTTCTGTAGGCGCGGTTGATTCAATCTCTGGAAGAGAAGTATTTGGTGCCGGAGTTCCCTCTGTATCTAAAGAAGGATCTGTATTTGGGTTTGTGTTTTCGTCCATATTTTTAAAAAAACGGATTTTCTACCTCTAATAATGACGGAAGAAGGCACTCCTTGTCAAAGTTTTCATAAACGAATTCTATCGAACAGAAATCATTCGCTGACTCTCCGAAGAAACAATATGGAGCCCATCAGAAACTTTTACTCCCACTGCGTACGTTCCCACTTCTTCAAATGGATAAAGAAGAAATGACTCTGCTACCTCTCTCGAAAATAAAACGATTCCCCCTTGAGAAACGATCCATTTATACGTGAGGATATCGTTCTCTGTATCTTGTGCGATAACATCAAAACGAACCAATTCCCCTTTCATCACCCCTGTTTCGCTCACGGTGAAGTCTGCAATCACAGGCGGTTCATTCCTGCTCTGATTATTATTTTCAAATACAAAGGCTTCCGTTCCTTGTGAAATCGTCCTTCCTCCATCACTATCAGTAGCGGTCACTCGAAAGGAAATCTCACGAACTCCGTTCCGGTATTGTGAAAAATCAAAATAGGCTTGTCCCATATCGAGTAATTGCGTATCGGGAAGGACTTCTCCGTTTTCTATTGGTTCGAAAAAATACTGGCTAATCGGCGTATCTGTATCGGTATCTTCCGCATATGCCGTAACCAAGAAATCCACAGGACCTGTTGGAAGTATCATATCTCCCTGATTTATTTTGTAGGAAATTGGTTCCTTAAATTCGGGATTTTTATTTTCCACCTCTATTAAAAGAGATGTCTGATCACTTTGATTTTGATCCCCTGGTGTATAGACCGTCAATTGAACGGGATATATTTCCGCATTACTGAAGTGTTTATTCAAAAGAAGTCCCACATCACATTCTGTAGAAACCGGAACTCCTCTCACTGACCAACTATAATTAAGATTCGCGTTCTCACATCCAATAGCTCCCATTCCATCAACTGCTGAAGCTCTGATAAGAACATTCGTATTCCCTCTTTCATTTCTTGCAATAGAAACCATTGCAGATGCATTTTCCCACGAGTCCCCTTTGTCTATTGAGTATTGAAGCAATGCCATGGGCATATCTTTCGAACGAACAGCAACTGATTTTGTTATTGAGGTAGTCTCTTCATTGAGTGTCCCCGTCAATGTGACTGAATGAATCCCCGTGCTGTGAAAAGAAATATTCTTATCAGAGGTATCTTCCACATCCCCTATTAAACTCTCTTCCTTGTCGGCCTCCCACACATATTCCACTCCTTCCTGACTTTGTGCATGAAATAAAAATGATTCATCTTCAACCAGTACGTAGGGCACTTCAAAGTCGACCCAAAGCGTGCTGACATCAGAAATGCTCTCGGTAACAATCTCAGAAACATATTCTTGTTTCCCCTCTTTGTATTCCACACGGAGGCGTACTGTTTTTTCTCCTGATTGGGTGTATTCGTATTGAACAATGGGGTCAGTCGTTTTTTCATCCCACTCCCCATCTCCATCAAAATCCCATTCATAGGAAATGCCTTTTGTCTCTCCTAAAACATTCACACTCCCGCTCGCATCAAATTCATATTCAGCTGGATGATGAAGTTTTTCCGTTGATTGTATCGAGACAATTTTAGCGATAGGTTTCTCTCCCGAGACGGAGAATATTCTTTTTTCTGTTTCACTTATTCCAATATTATTCGTTGTTGTTAGAGCAACTTCATAGATCCCTGGCTCTGTAAACTGCAACGCTCCTTGTTGCCCCATTTGATTGCTAAAGACGCACTGTGAAGCCTGTGTCTCCGCACAAGACCATTTGTAGTTTGTGATCGATCCAACAACGCTCATCGAGTCACTTCCATCAAGCGTTACCAATTCGTTCACACGAGGAGTGAAGTCTTCAACAACAAACATTGGGATAACACCCCCAACAATAATTTTGGTTTTCGTTATATATATCGTTCCATTTGCTTCTGCTAAGAAGATTACATTGTAACTTCCCTTTTCTCCATAGGCATGTTTCACTTGTTTCCCTGTCGCTGTTGTTCCATCTCCAAAACGCCAATCTCCCATTTTTCCATCACTACTAAAGGTGACTCCATTCATTGCACGAACAGAATTCACCATAATTCCGTCCGAGAAGGATGCTCCTCCCTCAACACTAATAGGCGCCTTATTTAAGACCACCTGCTTCTTTGGTTGCCGTCTTTTATCGGGCACATAATCTTGCACGTTATCAACCGCAGAATCCCCAACTCCAACAGAAGGGTATCGCGTAACATGTACAGGATCTGGTTGCGTTGGTATTGATCCTGCGTCTTCCGCTTGCTGCAATATTTCTTTTAATTCGTCATCAAGAATAACGTTCTCTTCTGGCGTTGTTACTGATGAAACGGCTTCTTTATCATACTGTTCTGTCACTGTTGTTGGATTCTTTTTCACATTCTGAACAAGTTGAGGAAATTTCTTTACCACAAAAACACCTCCCAGCGTTACAACAACTCCAAGGGTGACTGACACCAAAAGAAGAATAGTATTTTTTTTCATTGAATGAATGTATTTTAAAACCCTCCGCCTCCATTGAGACCTGATCGTTCTCTATGGATCTGGTCAAGTTCTCCTGGCAGTGCTCTGTTTCCCGCAGGGGCTTCTGTTTGCTGATTTCCATCTCGATCATCGGTTCCCGCAGGGGCATGCACAATAAGTGTATTTACCAGTGCGTACGACACCAATACAACCAATATTCCTATCGCGGCAAAGATCACTATCTTTTTCGCTTTTTCGTGCTGACCATCGTCTCCTCCAGCCGTAACATAAAGAAATCCTGCATAAATCAGAAATGCCACTGCAAGAAGTCCGAGGAAAGAAAGTGCAAAATTAAGCACTCCCACTAAATATACACGTGCTGATGTATTGGCTCCAATTCCATCTATTCCAAAATCTGCTGCATCGGGTAATTCAAATTCTCCACTTGGAACTGCTCCTCCAAAATTAAAAATGTCATTGATTTCGTCCCCTATCCCTCCATACGCCTCTGGGACTAAGAGAGTAAGTGCAAAGAATGCCATGAAAACGAGAAGTATTTTTTTCATAAGAAAGAATGTAAAGATGAGATAAGAATAGCCTGTTCAGGACCAAATCGAGCCTGCATGATTGTGTTTACAATGGCATAGGAACCAAAGATAAGAAGAATTCCTATGGCCACCCACATAACCACTTTTTTTGCTTTTTCGGTTTGCCCATCATCTCCACCAGCCGTGACATATAAGAATCCTGCAAACACAATCGCTAAGACCGCAATGACAGCGGTAACCGAAAGGAAAAACTTCATCCATCCGACAAGCAGTCGGTTCATATTTTTTACTTTTGAAACGCCATTATCGAGCCGGCATTTCGCAAGTTTTGCTCCTTTTTTTATTCCTGGTCCATCAAAAATTGGTTTTTCTTGATCTCCAAAACTTATATCAATATCGATAACATCCCCCAAAAGACATTCTGCATCATCTAATACGTCTTCTACATTATCTACGAAACTCGCAAATACCCCTTGAGAATGATAAGAAACACCTCCCCAAAACAGAAGTGCAACGAGAAAGGCAAAACATATTTTTTTCATAGTATTTGTGTTTTTCTTATTACAGCACAAAGACCGACCGTTTTCAAACGTTCTTCTTTTTTTGTGTGAAGATTTTTTAAAATATTTCACGAAGTTTATTTTCCCACGTTTCTTTCCAAGAAATCAAGCTTTCTTCTTCGAGCAGTTCTCCCTTCACAGAAAGTTTGAGAACAAAATCGTCTGTTGTTGTTCCTACCTCCATCGCTTCATCGCCAAAAATCTCTTGAATCTTCTCCGGATACATTGTGGAGATAATGGCACCAACGCTCTCCGAGAAGAGAATTTGAGGAAGTTGTTCCAATTGTAAATCGGCAATCGGCAATCGAAAATCTAGAGTCGCTCCTTTTCCACTTGCGAGACAAGCCTCTGCAACAGCGGTAATCATTCCTCCTTGCACAATTGGTCGCGCACAAGAAAGAAGTCCTTTTTCTGATACATTACGGAGTTTTTCCGTCCATTGTTTTACATCGCTGAAATCAATTTTTTCAACCCGAGAATCTTCTTTTTCACACGTTGATAAAAAGACTGATCCTCCTAACTTATCCGAACGTGCCCCGATTACAAAAATGGTTTCTCCTCCTTTTTGAAAGTTTTGCGAAGGAACTGTCGCTGGATCATCGACTCGTGCAAAGACTGAAACTAGAGCGCTCGGTGGAATAGATTTCCCTCCTGATTCATTATAAAACGAGACATTTCCAGATACAATCGGCACATCAAGAGCACTGCAGACTTCTTTAAGTCCTTCGACTCCGTCGACAAATTCTCCCATCTGATCTGCTTTTTCTGGGTTTCCAAAGTTGAGACAATCGGTTACTGCCAAAGGCGTTCCCCCAACACAAGAAACTTTTATCACTGCTTCTGCTACCGCATACTCTGAAGCAATACGGGCAGAAATTTTGGCCAAATTAGGATTTCCTCCCGTCGCAATAGCCACACCCGTTCGCGATCCTTTTTCTGATAACTCCGGAAAATCTCGAAAAGGGGTAAGTACTGAAGCTGCTACCATACCTCTCTCGCACGCGGTATTCCCCTGCACATTTTTATCGTACTTTTCATACACCGGCATACGCGAAGATCCGTTTACCGATTCCAATATTTTTTCGAGAACTTCAAAATTTTTCATCGGCGTCATTGTACTGAAAAATCTCGGTGCTTCAATATTTCATTTTTTTAAGACAAAAAAGCGAATTGAATCTTTGTTTTTAGAGTTCAGTACCGTTTAGGACTTCTACTTTTTTCCATCTCTATACGTGCACAAAGAAGAGACAAAAAGAGCAAAAGCCCGAAAAAAAGCGTAAGTAAAGCTTTCATGGGAATTTTGGTGGGGAAGAAAAAGAAAGGGGGCACGCACAGGGCACATCTCCTTTCCGCTTACTATAACGAACGGAGTCCACTTTTGTTACGAGCGCAAACTTTTCTCTTCTTTTGTCATCCCGGAATTCCAGAGGAATGTCCGGGATCTAGCCATGAGTTATTATCTTTTACCAAAAAACCCCTCGCAATGCGGGGGGTTTTTATCATTTCTGAGGTTATGAGATCCCGAAACAAGTTCGGGATAACTTCCACCAACGACTCACTATCGTTCGTCGGGTGTCAGTTACTTCAAAATCTTTGTTACCACTCCAGCACCAACAGTTCGTCCTCCTTCTCGGATCGCAAACCGTGTACCGTCGTTAAGCGCGATAGCCGCTCCAAGAACAACTTTGAATTTAGCGTTGTCCCCAGGCATAACCATCTCAACTCCGTCTGGAAGAATAACTTCTCCTGTAACGTCTGTTGTTCGGATGAAGAATTGAGGTTTGTATCCTTTGAAGAATGGTGTGTGTCGTCCTCCTTCTTCTTTTTTCAAGATCAAAACTTCAGCTTCCATCTCAGTGTGAGGCGTAATAGTTCCAGGTTTCGCCAAAACTTGTCCTCGTTCAATATCTTCTCGTTCAACTCCTCGAAGAAGTAATCCTGCGTTATCCCCAGCTTCTCCTCGATCAAGTTGTTTGTGGAACATCTCCACTCCTGTAACAGTAGTTTTTGATGTGTCTCGGATTCCAACAATTTCAATTTCGTCTCCGATATTGATAACTCCTTGTTCAATACGTCCAGTAGCAACTGTTCCTCGTCCTTTAATAGAGAAAACATCTTCTACAGACATCAAGAAATCTTTATCTGTCTCTCGTTTTGGTTCAGGGATTTGAGAATCCAAAGCCGCAACCAATTCCATAATTTTGTCTCCCCATTCTCCTTTCGGATCTTCGAGAGCTTTGAGTGCTGATCCACGAATGATAACCGCGTTATCTCCGTCGAAATCTCGTTTAGAGAGTTCTTCTCGAACCTCCATTTCAACGAGGTCGATCATTTCAGCGTCATCCACCATGTCGCATTTGTTGAGGAAAACAACGATGTTGTCTACTCCAACCTGCCTAGCAAGAAGGATATGTTCTTTTGTTTGTGGCATAGGTCCATCAGTTGCTGCCACAACGAGTAC
>Ga0257124_1000857_pt1 | contig 27555 bp, 21 predicted proteins | sample SI106_150metaG_FD_190154 | JGI IMG/M metagenome (GOLD analysis project Ga0257124, IMG submission 190154) | Marine microbial communities from Saanich Inlet, British Columbia, Canada - SI106_150 | ecosystem: Environmental > Aquatic > Marine > Inlet | place: Canada: British Columbia | collected...
CTTGATACCAAGCAGCTGGGGAGAGATGATCGGTGTTTTTCATTACTCTAATGGCGATGGCGTCTTTTTTTTGGGCGTTGGTGGGTATAACAAAAAAACTGACTAGAAGAAGACAAGTTAGGATGATTAAATTAAATTTTGAAAAAAATAACTTTAGCATTGTTAAAATGCTTATATGTTAAAATGTTAATATATAAATTATAGCATAAATAACAAAATAGCGCTAGAAAAACGCTATTTTATTATACTACAAAAATCGTAAAAAATTTTAACGTCCTAAAAATATTATGTTAACTATACTGCCACTACTTTTTTCACCTCTTTGATATTTTCTTTTATTGTCTCCTCTATTCCGTAACGCAAAGTTTCCCCTGCCATCGGACAGCCGGAGCACATCCCTAGTAACTTTACTTTTACTGTGCCAGTTTTCTCATTAAAAGAAACAAACTCAACATCTCCGCCGTGAGATTGTAACATCGGGCTAATTTTTTTTAACTGTTTTTTGATTTTATTTTCCATAAAATTAATATTAAATAATTAAAAATTTAGAACTATTATTCTTACTACAACAATGTCGTCCTAGGCAAAGTCGAAGGATCTGTTTGAAAAACGCAAATATTTAACTAATAAATATAGACTAAGGTTCCTTTTTCTGCCCAATTATACAATATTTCAGCATTTTCTGATCCCAAACGAATACATCCATGGGAAACAGGTAAACCTAGATGATTTTCTCCCTCCTTCCTACCATCAGGCCATTCCGGTAATTCATGTATTCCATAGTAACCGTTTAAAAAAGACATCCAAAAAGGCATCCATAAACCAAAACTTGACCAAGCTTTTTTTTGTTTTTCATCAATTCTAAAAAATCCTTTCGGGGTACTATTATTAATTCCGCTTGAGATAATAAACTTATTTAATCTTACCCCTCCTAAAAAATAATGCAACTCTTGATTGGATAGATCAACTTCTATTCTTTTACTTAATTTAACAGGGGCACTATTTAACGGATCATATCCATTTTCAATCTCTACTCCATCAGAAAACCCATCACCATCGGTATCCGTATTAGATAAATCTGTATGAAAATCCAACTCCATTTTATCTGTTAAGCCATCATTGTCATAATCGCTTTCTTCCAATTTTATATTGCCGGCTTTAAACGGAGAATAACCATTATTAAGTTCTAACCAATCAGAATAACCATCATTATCGGTATCGTGATTATTAATATCTGTTTTATAAATATCTAATTCATCTCTATCTAAAATTCCATCTTTATCAGAATCAAGCAAACTTGAAGCGATTACAGTATTAAAACTCAAAAAAAATATTAGTATCAAGAAAAAATATCTCATAACAATTCCTCCCCCACCCGCCAAACATCCCCCGCTCCCATTGTTATGGCTAAGTCGTTTTCTTTTAGTATTGGTTTTAGATAATCAACGCATTTTTCTATGGTTGGAATATAGAGACCTTTATCACCCAAAAGTTTAACCAAATCCTTTGAGTGAACATTACCTTTATTTTCTCTGGCGCTTCCATAAATATCTAAAACTATTACTTTATCCGCCAATTTCAGACTTTCAGCAAAATCATTAAGAAGTGCCTCGGTTCTTGTGTAGGAATGCGGGTGAAAAATGCAGTAAATATTATTTTTAGGATACCTCTTTCGAAGAGCCTTTAAGCTCGCTGTAACCTCTGTTGGGTGATGCGCAAAATCATCGTAAATTATAGCGCCCTTGTATTTTCCTTTGTATTCCAACCTTCTTTTGGTTCCGGAAAATTCTTCTAAAGATTTTTTAATAATATCTGTTTTAATTCCTAAAGCATGTCCCAAGGCAATAACCGAGAGAGAGTTCATTATATTGTGCTCGCCCAAAACCTTTAACTTAAATTCACCTAGATTTTCTTGCTTGTAAAAAACGTAAAATTTGGAAAAATCTTTAGTATTATCATCGGATAGCTGAACACTAAAGTCAGCATTATTTTTCCCAAAACTTATAACTTTAGCCTTAATTCCAGAAACAACTTCGCGCACCTGCTTATCGTCAAAGTTAGCGATAACAATTGCATTTTCATCTAATTTTTTAACAAAATTTTTAAAGGCTTGTTTATACTCTTTTATAGTTGGAAAAAAATCAGGATGATCAAAATCAATATTATTTAAAATAACAATTTTAGGGCTATAGTGTTGTAATTTATTTTGATATTCATCGGCCTCCAGAACAAAATATTTACTATCATCAATAATTGTATTACATTTCCAGTTTATAACCTCGCTACCAACTAAAGCGGTTGGCTTCAACTTGGCTGACTCTAGTAACTCCCCCGCCATAGCGGTAATACTGGTTTTTCCATGAGTACCTGTAACGGCAATACCAAATTTTTCATTAAATAAATTTGCTAAAGCCTCCGGATAAGACAAGGTTTTCAACTTTGGCCCAGGCCACCCTCTCTTCCTTCGGAATTCACCTTGTCTTTTTTTGACTTCTTGCATCTCCGGGTTATCGTCTTTAAAAGCAGTTGAATGAACAACAAAATCTATATTATTTGGCAAATTTTCAGCTTTAAAATCAGGGAAAACTTTTATTCCGGCCTTAGCTAAAACAGAGCCAAAAAAATGGTCTCCGTTATCAGACCCCAACACTTCATACCCTAGTTTCTGATAAATTTGAGCCAAAGCGGATGTCCCCCCGCCCTCAATCCCAATAAAATATATTTTTTTCTTAATTTTCATAGTACTATTGTATCTTATTAAAAAAATAATTTCAATCACAATATAAAGTTTCTTGTTTTAAGTATTGACTTTTTATTATATATATAATAATATAACATGAATACAAAAATTCAAGCGAACATTACAACTCACAACTTTTACAGGAGGAAACAAAATGAAAAAAATGTTAACTGTGGCTAAATTTATAAATTTAACACAAGAAGATGTAGACCATTTGTCGAATATTTCTGGTTTAACAGTTGATGTTATCCCACTTAGAACCGGGCGGTATATGGCGAGTGTTGTCCATATACCTACAGAATTAGACAAAGAGGGTAAGGAATTATTTGCAGATTTTATCAGAGACTCTATTCGGTCTGATCACGAATAATTAATACTTGCTATCACAAAATCCACCGAAACGGAAAACGTTTGGTGGATTTTTCTATTTGGATATATTGTTTACGCCTTTAAATATTTTTTCATTGCTATAAAAGAAGAGATAGAGTTAATAAAAGCAACTGCTAAAAATTGAGCACCGAAGATATAAAAGAAGTTGTTTTTAAAGTATGATATTAGATCAAAGTCGTACTCTAAAAAATAGTTAAAATGAGGTTCTAAAAAGCTTAAAAGCGGATAAAAAATAGAGATTAAAATAAGGCAACTTGCTAAGGCGTAAAAAACCTCTTCGAATAAAAACGGCGCGCGAATAAACCAGTTGGTTGCTCCTACAAGCCTCATAATGGTTATTTCGTTGCGATGTGTGTAAATAGTGATCCTAACAGTGTTAAACACGATTAAAGCGGCTATAAAGCTAAATATAGCGATAATAATATACCCTATCTTCTTGATTCGGTCTTTTATAAGGGTAATTTTGCTTATAACAGCTTTATGGTCATCAAAGTCCTTTTTTTCAATTAAACTACTATACTCTTTTTTGTCTAACATTTTTAAAATTCCTGAATAATCTTCCATGTTATAAGCTTTTACAATCAATAAATTGCTAAAAGGATTTTCATCAAGCGAATCCACAGATGATAAAATCACCTCGTCCTCTTTATGGTATTCCTTAAAAAGAAGAGAGGCTTCTTCTTGGTTAATCAAAGTTACTTTTTCCACTTCCGGTAAATTTGACAGCTCTACCTTGGCGGCTAAAATTTTTGCTTCTTCTATATCTTTTTTAAAATAAATACTAACATCGATTTTATCTTCCACTGATTTTACGGCCTGATCTAAAACAACGTTTAAAGTAATCAAAGTACTAACTGAAAAAAGAGCCACTACTAACATAGTAACTGTCACAATAGCCAGCCAAAAATTACGATAAAAATTCTGAAAAGCAAATTTTATAATTCTAAAAAACATAAATGTTATATTACGTATCTCCCTCTCTCTTTATCACTTGATATTTTTCCTTCGGATAGAACAATTACTCTTTTTCTTAGAGAGTTAACCACATCTTTATTGTGGGTCACTAAAATTACAGTTGTTCCAAAGTTATTTATCCTTAAAAGTAAATCGATTATTTCCTTAGTATTAAGTGAGTCTAAATTACCGGTTGGCTCGTCAGCAATTAAAAGTTTTGGTCTGTGAATCAAAGATCTGGCAATTACCACGCGCTGACGTTCTCCACCGGAAAGTTGTTTGGGGTAACGGTCAAGTTTATCCTCCAGCCCAACTATCTCTAAAACTTTTGGCACAATCTCCTTTATTCTTTTTCGTTTTTCTCCGCAGACTTCAGCGGCAAAAGCAACATTTTCAAAGACTGTTTTTTGCGGTAAAAGTTTAAAGTCTTGAAAAACAACCCCAATCTGCCTTCTAAGTATTGGCTTGCGACTTTTACGAAGATGAGTAATGTCCCAACCGCCGATAATAACCTTGCCCTCAGTAGCCTGTTCTTCAGCAATTAAAAGTTTAACCATGGTACTTTTCCCGGCTCCGCTTTGTCCAACAATGGAAACAAACTCCTTTGGCTTAATGTGTAAGTTGATATCCTTTAAACCAACTATATCCTCTCCATAAGTTTTATTAACATTTTCAAATTTAACCATAATTATAGTCCTTTAAACATTGGCATTCCTGATTTAGTATCGATCGGCACATAAATTGTCCCGGCGCGATCTTTTAGCTCTCTAATATAGAGGTAATTTAAGTAATTGGAGGTTAGGCTTTCGTTAATAATTTTTTGCGCGTCTCTTTGTCCGGCGGCTTCAATTCTCTTTCTCTCCGCTTCTTTAGTTTCTTTTTGCAGAACAAATTCATACCTTTGCGCTTCTTGTTCTGCTGTTAATTTTTCCTGAATGGCGTTAGATAGCTTTGTTGGCAGATTTACATTTCTAAGCAATACCTCTTCAACAATAATCCCTCTTGGGTCAATGTCTTTTTTCAAGTTTTTTAGAATCTCGTCGGCTGCTTCTTCTCTTTTCTCTGAATAAATATCTTTGGCTTCATAGTTGGCAACAACTTCGCGAATTCCACTTCTAATACTTGGACGGATTATTTTTTCAACATATTTCAAGCCAACATTCTTAAAAACATCAGAGGCTTTTTCTTCCTCAAGATGATATAAAACAGTGATATCCAAATCAACTTCAAGCCCTTCTTTAGTCAAGGCTTTGATAGCATCGGCTGTTTTTACCTGTCCCTCACCTTTTATAATAGTCATTGTATACTCTTCTGTTCTAATACTCATTTTTGTCACAAGTGCTAAAGGATTCTTAAAGTGAAATCCGGAAGAAAATTCCTTTTCTTTAACTTTTCCAAACAAATGATAAACTCCGGTTGTTCCAGCCGGAATAATTACGATAGAAAAGAAAAGAGCAAACACCAAAACTACGATGAGAATAAAAATCCCTCCTCCTTTTTTAAAAACTTTTGGATCAAAATCAATATTTGGTTTCATATTGATTACATTGTCGTCATGCATATGTTTTTTAATTTGATTAATAATTATAGAAATAATAATAAAAGCAAAAATAAAAGGAAACACATTTTTCCCCAACGCAGAAAGTACTATCAAAAAAATAATACCCGGAAATAAAAATTTCTTAAACTGTTCTTCGGTTAGCATAGGTTAATAATAACATACTTCTTACAGGTATTCAAATTTTGTTTAAATGTTTATATGATTGAGTCCCCACTTTGCCAGTTTTTCGGTTTCGGTAAAGTAATCATCTTTGTTTTCGGAAAAGTTGCCAAGGGTTACTACTATTACTTCGTCGCCTGCTTCGTTTTTTACCCTCACCATCAAGCACTTTCCGGCTTCATCCAAGTAGCCGGTTTTTGCTCCCAGGATGTATAAATCACTATATAATAATTTATTTCTTGTTTTTATGGTGTGGGGTTCGCTGGTGTTTATGGTTGAAAAGGAATATTTTTTACTTGTAGTTGCCTCTAGGACTTTAAAGCTGTTGAAAACTTTTCTGCCTAGTTTGGCGATGTCTTTAGCGGTGCTAATATTTCTTGAATCTAGTCCGCTTGGTTCGGTAAAATTACTGTCGTTCATTCCCAATTCTTTGGCCTTTCGATTCATTACCTCTACAAAATCACGCCTTAAGAGTCCTGTGGAACGATACAGGGCGTAGGTGGCGTTGTTAGCTGAACCCAACAAAGAAGAGAAAAACAAATCTTTAACAGTCATTGTTTCACCTGGTTCAACGTACAAGTAAGACATTTCTTGCTTCGTAGCATAATCCATAACATCGTCGTCGGCTTTTATGTATGTCATAACTTGATTCCAGTCGGGTTTCAAGTCCAATACTGTTTTGGCTGTCATTAGCTTTGTAATGCTGGCTACCGGTAATTTTTTATTACTGTCTTTTTCATACAAAATTTCTCCTGTTTTATTGTTAATTACAATAACTGATTTGGCGTTAATTTCAAAACCTGGTGTTATTGCTTCTTTTTCAGAAACAATACTTTCCCCTAAAATTTCTGTTTTTTCGCTAATCAAGGTAACCGTTTGCTCGGTTTTTTCAAATGGTTTTACGCGAACATCACAAAGCCCCAAGCTTGGACTGGCGATTTTTTCAAAGGCAACTTTATCCAGGTCAATCACTCTGTTTGGAAATTTATCTCTTTCCGGTCCGTAGTCGTTAACCGTGACTATTACTGATTTTCCGTTGTCTAAATTTATTACTTCAAGCAAAGTTCCTTTTGGGTAGTCCGGACTGGCAGCACAGTCGCAATTTTTCCATTTATACCAACTGGCCGTTCCGGTCTCCATAGCGTTTTTGTCTTCAAAAACAGCCAAGCGCGCATAAGGCAAATGAAAATCAGCTCGCATTTTTTTCCTGCCTGTAATGTTATAAGACGGAACCTTTACCCAGGTACTATTTATTTGATTCCAATAATAAATACTTTTAAAACCGGTATAGTCGCTATCGTATTTCATTTCTATTATTAGCGGTTTTTGATCTTTAAAGGCGTCTTTATTTTTTATATCAAATTCATAAATGTGACTTATTATTTTTTTGTCCTTTGGGATTGGAAGAATTTTTTCCGGATCATAAAAATCTTTAAAAACAATCTGTGTTTCCTCTGATAATACCTCCGGGAATATCCCGACTCGAAATTTACCATCAAACTCATCAACTGTATAACCAGCCTTAAGGGTTTCAGCGCTTATATTTAAAGCCCTAACATCTAAACTGATATCTTGAGCCATCGATATATTAGCCCCTAAAATAAAAAAAGATAAAATTAATAGAAATATATATTTTTTCATAGGTTTGTTTAAGGCTTCTAGGCCCTATTCAGCAAAAAAATAATCCCACCAAAATCTTGGAAAAAATTCTTTTGTTTGTTCATTATTTTTTTTAGTAATTAGATTATTATTATTTTGATAATTTTTAAGATCGTTTTCCGGAACTATCGCTACTTTCTCTCCGTCTTTTTTTAACCCCAGTTTTTCTCTAGCTTCTTTTTCAACAAAAAAATTACTGTTAAAGTACTCGATTAGTTCCCCGAGTTCTTTATTGTCCTCCTCCAATCCTTCTATTTCTTTTTTTAAGGTTTCTAGATCGTAATCAGTTGTTTTATTTTCATTATTCTCCCTTAAAAAAGACATACTTAAAAGCATAGCCAAAATTATAACTATCGGAAAAAACCATCCGGAAAAAAATATTTTCTTAAAGATATTTTGCTTTTTTTTCATAATCTAAAACCCTATTAACTCGATTTCCTCTCTTAACTGTATATTGTAATTATCTCTGACTTGTTGTTTTATAAAACTAATAAGCATTATTACATGTTCGGCCGTGGCGTCTCCTATATTTAAAATAAAATTTGCATTTTTATCACTAATCATAGCTCCTCCTATTTTTTTCCCTTTTAAGCCCAGTTTATCTATCAGATAACCAGCCGGGATTTTATTGTAGGTTAGCTTATCTCCCGTCTCTTTCTTAAAATCCTCCAAAATTTTATTGTTTTCTACTATAGGATTTTTAAAAATACAGCCAGCGCTTGGGTATTGCGGAGTTGAGTTTCTGTTTCTCGCTCCAACTATTTTTTTTATTCTTTGCTCAATTAATTTTTTATCTCCTTTTTTAAGTTGTAGCTCAATAGACAGAATAGCACATTTTTTATTTTTTTTAAACATGCTATGACGATAAGAAAAATTCATATCTTTATTGTCAAAAGATTTTTTTTGGTTGCATTTTTTACCACATAAAGCGGTTATTTTAGTTACATTTTGAGACATCTCTCCGCCATAAGCCCCAGCATTTCCCCGAACAGCTCCACCAACCGTCCCAGGGATCCCAGCCGCCCACTCTAGCCCGGTCAAGCCGGCTTCGCCTGTTTTTTGCACTAATACTCCTAACTTTACTTGAGCGTCGGTTATTATTTTATCTCCTTCAATCTTAAAATCTCGTGACGGAACACCGTTTTGTTTTCTGATAACTACACCACTAAAACCTTTTTCTGAAACAAGTATATTACTTCCCCCGCCTAAAATAAGATAAGAAATATTAAATTTATTAGCTAACTCTATGGCCTTCATAAAATCATCTGGATCTTTGGCAACATAAAAATAACGAGCCGGACCACCTATTTTAAAGGTGGTGTAAGGCGCTAAAATCTCATTTTCTCGCAAATCACCGTTTAATTCTTGTCTTAGTTGTCTAAAAATTTCATCTGGCATATAATATAATTAAATTCTAACATTTTATCCATAAAAATACAATAGAAAAATCATCTAAACTAAACATATGAATTTACAAAAATATATTGCCTCCTGCGGTGTTTGCTCGCGTCGGGGTGCAGAAAAATTAATTATTAAAGGACAAATTACAATTAACAATAAAATAGCTAGGGTAACCGACCGAGTTCAAGAAAATGATACTGTAAAATTAAATAACAAGCTAATAAAACCGATAGATAAAAAAGTTTATATTATGTTAAATAAACCTGTCGGCTATACTTGCACAACCAAAACTTTTAAAGATGAAAAAAATATCTTTGAATTAATAAAATTAAAAGAAAGGCTTTTTACGGTTGGTCGACTAGATAAAGATAGTTCCGGGCTTTTAATTTTAACTAACGATGGTGATTTAACATTAAAATTAACCCATCCGAAATACAGGCATGAAAAAGAATATGAAGTTTTAGTTGATAAAAAAATAACAATAAAGAATATTGAAGAGCTTAAAAGAGGCGTGTTTATAAAAGATGAAAATAAAAATCAAAGTATAAAAGTAAAAGCGAAATCAATTAAAAAACAAGGTGACAATAAAATTTCCCTGATCATTGCAGAAGGTAAAAAAAGGCAAGTTCGCCAAATGCTCAGTGCTGCAGGATTAAGGGTTGTAAAATTAAAAAGAACCAGAGTTTCCAGTCTTTTACTCGGTGATTTACCAGAAGGAAAATCACGAGATTTAACAGATAGAGAAATTAAATCTTTAAATTAGCATCTGCTTTTAATTTTTTCCAATCATCTGAAAATCCGTTTATATATCGATAATATCCGGCAATACCGATCATAGCGGCGTTGTCAGTGGATAAATTAGAAGCTGGAATTAAAAATTGAGAATTTGGAATATTTTTTTTAACAGCCTTCTCTAATTGATTTTGAAGCGTTTTATTAGCTGAAACTCCGCCACCCAGCATAATTGTTTTTACTTTATATTCCTTGGCAGCTTTAATTGTTTTTTTAATCAGAACTTTAAAAGCAGCCTCCTGAAAAGATGCAGCCATTTTATTTTTAAAAGCTTTTGTAAGCTTTTTTTGTTTTTTGGTTTCGTACATTACAGCAGTTTTCAAGCCGGAGAAACTAAAATCATAGTCATTACTATTTATCATCGGACTTGGCAAATCAATTAATCCCCCCTTATATTCTTTAGCCATTTCCTCAATAATAGGTCCGCCCGGATAACCCAGATTTAATAACCTAGCAACTTTATCAAAAGCCTCTCCAACAGCATCGTCTCGAGTTTCACCAATAATTTGATATTTAAAATGATCCTTCATTAAAATTAAACTGGTATGCCCCCCGGATACAACAAGGGATAATATTGGAAAATTAATCGACTTTCGACTTTCGACTTTCGACTTTCGACTCATTATCCAATTAGCATAGATATGTCCCTCAATATGATTAACACCAATAATCGGCTTCTGCCATAAAAAAGCAAGGTTTTTAGCCGTCTCAACACCAATTAAAAGCGCCGGGATAAGCCCTGGTCCTTTCGTGACAGCCACTAAATCAATTTGTTTAGGTGTAACTTTAGCTTTTTTAAAAGCCTTTTCAATACAAAAATTGATATTTTCCAAATGCAATCTAGCCGCCAAATTAGGCACCACCCCACCAAACTCGGCGTGTTTTTTAACTTGTGACGAAACAATATTGGCCAAAATTTCAAAACTAGGGGTTTTTTTACCTCTAGTTTTGATTATTGCTATTGAGGTATCGTCACAACTTGTTTCTATGGAAAAAATTATCATAGCTATTATTAAGGATTCGTAGTTACCATAGGAGAGGTATGGGTAGTTCTATTTCCCGCCCTGTCGTAAATAACAAGTCTATACCAATAATTATAGTTACCAGATGGACTTGGCGCGGGTGGTGCCTCAGATTGATGGCCGTGATATTCATATTCATTTGTAGTAAAGGTTTTTCTAAGGCTAACTACCTCATTCCAACCGACGGCAACTGGCGGTGATCCAGTTGGTCCATTACCATCAAATGCTCTTTCGATCATTATATAGTCCAAATATGATCCTCCAGCATCGCTAACATCAAATGTAATGTCAACATTTTCTAAAGTAATCCAAATATCAAAAGTTTCTATAACTGCCTTAGTTATATCTAGGGCAAGACAATCATTATCAGTATCGGTAAAGCAACCACTTGGACAACAACTATTTCCTGCTTGGCAGCCACAATCAGGGTCCTCGCTAATTGTACAGTTAGCTGGACAAGTGCTATTACAACCATCGGGAATACAAGCCGGAGCACAATCAGGATCAGCAGCATCAACTGGTCCATCACAGTCATTGTCTATTCCATCAGAACAATTTGTTTCAGTGGCTGTGCAAAAAGATACGACTACCTTAACAAAACTAGATTCTTTTGTATTGCTTGCTTGGTCTGTAACACGTATTTTATACCACCAAGTTCCATCACCCGGTTGATCAATTTTATTGGTCTCAACATGATTACCTGTGTTTAAATTTATAACATTAAGACTAGGTAGATTGATCCACGTTCCAGGGTTATTAGCAACATCTGGAGCACGATAAACATCAATTCTATCAAGCTGTGATCCGCTATTATCGGTAACATTCCAAAGTATTTTAACATCAGCCCCATTAACCGTAGCAGCAAATGATCCTATTGTTGGCGAAGTATCACAATCAGGGTCAGCAGCATCAACTGGTCCATCACAGTCATTATCAATTCCATCAAAACAATCAGATTCAGCGACTGTGCAATTATTAATTTTAATAGGCCCGAATGATGGATTTCCATTAGATATTCCAGTTGTGCAATCTTTATTACTCTCAGTTGTACAATTACCAGCCTGATCAATGGCATGGAGACCATACCACCATATACCAACAGGAGTATTGTATGAAATATTTTGAGAATATGATGTAGCAGTTGTATTTCTTCTTAAGCTAACGTTTTCTGACCAAGCTCCAGGAGTCCCGCCACTATCAGGTGCCATCCAAATTTCAACTCTATTTAATCCACCAGCGTCAGTTACTACATAACTAACCGATGTTAAATTTGCGTTAAATGGATTTACTACTGGGTTAGTTGTGTCTGGTACTACACAATCACTATCATTAGAACTATTGCAACCACCTGGACAACAACTATTGCCTCCTTGGCAGCCACAATCAGGGTCTTGGGCTATTGTACAGTTAGTTGGACAATTACCGTTACAACCATCTGGACTACAAGGTACCACACAATCACTATCATTAGAACTATTGCAACCACCTGGACAACAACTATTGCCTCCTTGGCAGCCACAATCAGGGTCTTCACTAACTGTACAGTTAGCTGGACAAATACTATTACAACCATCGGGAGTACAAGACGGGGTACCACAATCAAAATCAACGCTATCTATATAGGTATCGCAGTCGTTATCTATTCCGTCAGAGCAATTAGTCTCACTAGACATGCATTCCTTAACTGCTGGTAGTGCATATCCAGTGTTTCCTATATAATTAACAGCTTGGAGAAAAAACAGAGCGCCACCAGATGGAATTGTATATGGGATGTCTGCATTATATGAATAAATATTTTGATTAGCGGTAAAGGTTTTTGTAAGATTGGTTATTTCAGACCAAGCAGCTTCATCAAAAATAGACGGATTACCATTAATGTCATCGCTTGTTTTAAGTAACACATCCTTTAGTGGTGAACCACCTGGAGCTATGATTGAATAGCTAAGAGGGGAAACACTAAGCCATGTTACTTTTGGCGTACAATCAACTAGATCAACAGCATCAATTGCATCGTCACAGTCATCATCTATTCCATTATCACAAATTTCAACGTCTGTTGGAAGGCAATCGCAATTATCTTTATCATCTAAGTCAAGAAGTCCATCACAATCGTCATCTCTCCCATTATTACAATAAAGCTCATAAGTTGACCACATAAAACAACCAGGAATAGGTCCAGGTAAAGTTATATCGTCGTATTCAATTCTTATGTTACCAGCGTGATCATCAACTTCTAGTTTATACCACCAAGTACCATCGCCTGGTTGCTCAATTACTTCATCAAGAGAAAGATAATTATCTGTATTTAAATTATTTATGTTATAAAAATTAGTCCAATCTAGAACGCTATCAATAGTTCCATCAGCACCTGCCATGCCGCGAGAAAGTTTAAAACTAGACAAATGTGATCCGCCCCTATCGAAAAGCTGCCAGCGTAAGCTAACTTCGTCTCGTTCTCCTTCAACAAGTATAGCATTAAGAAATACTATCTCTGGTAGAAAATCATCTAAAAAATAGCAATTAGGATCATTTAAGTCAATTAATCCATCACAGTCGTTGTCGTAACCATCAGAACAATTAAGAGGTTCTGTGAAGCAAATTCCCTCGGGGCAAGTTGCCCCCTCATTATTTGAGCAGTTAATGTACTCCACTGGGCTTAAAGGTGGGTTACCATTAGATGCTCCAGTTGTACAGTCTTCATTTTTTTCTGTAACACAGTTGCCATCTTGATCAATAACATGAAGACCATACCAAAAATGACCATCTGGTATTATGTACGGGATATGTTCTATATAATAATCTAAATCTGCCAGAGTTATATCTCTGCGCATATTTTCTAATTCTTTCCAAGCTCCTGGAGTCCCGTTATTGTCTGGTGCTATCCAAATCTCAACTCTGGACAGATGAGATCCACCAGAATCAGTTACAGTATAATCAATAGAAGAAATACTAAATGAACTTACTGACGGCAGGGTTGAGTCCACTCCTACAAAACAGTCACTATCAACTCCATCAACATCTCCATCACAGTCATTATCAACTCCATCAAAACAATCTATTTCAGTGGTTGAGCAACCATTTAAAAAATTAAGTGTATCAATTTTTACCTGATCTGCATTATGTCCGGGGGTAGTACTGTCTGCAAAATTATGATCAAAACCAGAATACCATATATTTTGAACATTAAAACCATTATTTGCCATATCAACATAAAATGGTAATGCTTGTAATGCAAAATTAACATAAGTATCAGTATCAGAATATATCATTAAATAGTTTGTTGATATAGCCGGATTAGCAGAATATAAATAGGTACGAGGACTAGCAGCTATTCTCCTGTCTATTGAACTAGACTCTGGCCGCAAGAAAGCATCGTCAAATTGCCATTGAACAGGCCCTGGTAAAATATCACAAGTGTCCCCTGTAGCGCTAAAGTCAATTGTTTCAAAGTCAGTTGGACCAGCTATAGAAACAATTTTTTCAATAGTTGGGGAAGGAGTTGTATTACAACAAGAAGGGTCTCGGTAGATATCTTGATTTAAGCTATAAAGAAGAGCTAGGTGTCCACCAGCAGAATATCCACCCATATACAATCTACTTAAATCAAGGCTATATGTTCCAGAATTTACATTTATCCACCTGAGAGCACAATCAATATCATGTAATTGAGACGGATAAACATATCCATCTTTAGCAAGTCCATAATTAAGTGAAATTACAGCATAGCCATTATCTCGTAAATAAGTTATTATATCTGATTGATCAGTTTTATCACCTAGACACCAGCCACCACCATGAATATAAACAAACACAGGAAAATTTGATCCAGTTGACGGAGTGTAAATATCTAAATATCCATCACTATGATGGGGATTAATTGGATTAGACGGATTATTTAGGTCAATGGAATAACAATTAACATTAGTGGCGTTAGCTATTATATTCATTTGTATTGCCCCTGGTGGTGGCTCTGATACATCAGTTCCTAGTTGGTCAGTTGCGTGCATGCCATACCAAAAAGTACCATTGCCAGGCGTATCTGTTACTGTAGCTATATGACTAGTTGCATTTATATTTTCTACACTGATATTTTTAATTTCTACCCAGTTCCCATCGGGTGCCCCGCCACTATCTAGAGACCTATAAACTGTGATTTTATCAAGTAAAGATCCACCTGATTGAATAACATCCCAGGAAATATTAATATCAACATTATTAGTATCCCTAGTAACATTAAAAGAATTTATTACTGGTGTAGTAAAACAGTCGTTATCATTAGCTCCATTACAACCAATTCCACAACAACTATTACTATCCTGACATCCGCAATCTGGGTCCTGTGCAACGGTACAACTAATTGGACAAGTACTATTACAGCCATCTGGGATACAAGGTACGCCTCCTAAAATTAGCATAGCTGAATCACTAGACCAAGTTTCATTACCATCATTATCATATACCCTAACTCTATACCAATAATTGTAGTTACCCGCAGCGTTTTGGCCGGGCGTATCAATAGTTGACCCAGAATGATTATCTAAACCACCACTAACTATTTGTTCAAGACTAGTTACTTCGTTCCATGGAGATTTTGTGCCGCCACCGTCTTGGTCAAACGCTCTCCAAATTTCGACACGATTTAAATGAGAGCCACCGGCATCACTGACATTCCAAAAAATATCAGCATCATTTCCGTTGGCGGTAGCGTTAAATAAATTAACGACTGGGGGGATAGATTCTACTGCGGTATTATCTTTAATGCAACGAATAGAAAAACCAGTTGTTTTAGCACCGTCACGGCGTTCAACCGTAGAAACAGTGGAATGTAAATTTCGATACCAAGAAATATCGCTTAGAGACTCCGATGAAGACCAAAAAAGTGCACTTGAATCATCACTTGAAAAAAGGTCAGCGGGGTGGCGGTAGCCAGTAGGGAAACCTGAAAATTTATCAGATGCTACTGTTTTTAATTCTGTCCCAGCTGGATCACATTGCCATCCTATTCCGGATTCACAACCGACTCCGCCATAAAATTCCACCAGGGTTTTATATTCTGTGTCGCTTGGTATATGCCAACCAGGTGGACAGATTCCTTGATTAGGTTCTGCTGGTTGGCAATCTGATGAATTACAGCTTGAAGTAAGTTGGTTTGCCTCGGCCCAGGTATATAAACCGCCGTAGGTATCACAGTTTCCTCCGGGTGAATCATCATTATCATAGCACCATTTTTGGACTGTATCTGGATCTCCTATGGTTGGTGCAGGGTCACTCGGCATAGTTGCAACACTGGCAAGCATAGTTCCTACATTTAAATTTTCTCTAAACCAACATTGGGTGTCTATTTCTACTAAGTCGTAAGTTTCTCCGCCGTAGATTATATTACTATCGCCTTCGCAGGGACCTAGAGGTGCTGGAGCACAGTCATTATCGTTACCAGAATCACAACCACCTGGACAGCAACCATCACCATCTTGGCAGTTTGTAACTTGAGCATTAGAGCAACTTGCTGAACAACTTCCTGGGTTATTGCAGGTATCTGTTGTACAGCTGTCACTGTCGTTGCATTCGCTATTGTTAGAGCAGGTAGGAACTTGACAGCTGCCAGAGCAACAATTTTCACTGCCCGAACAGGTTCCACAGCTTCCTCCGCAGCCATCGTCTCCACACTCTGCGCCATTACAATCGGGTACGCATGCAAATTCACAAAATCCGTTGACGCAGGTTGTTCCGCCTGTACAAATTCCGCAGACTCCACCGCAGCCATCGTCTCCGCATTGTTTTTCTCCGCCGACCGGGGCATTAACTGAGTTGTTACAACGATAGTTGTTGAAGGTTTCCCAGTTGTTTGGTTCAAACACCGGAATAGTTCCATCGTCAAAGACATTGGTAATATGATAAGAGTGTTGATTCCAAATACTGCGGGTGTCTACCCAGGTAAACTCTGTACTAGCATTCCCAAATACCCTTATTCCTGTATTAGACCCATGAACATAATCATTAGCTGCTAAAACTATCTCTGCTTCATTGTCATTATCAACATCAACAATAACAGGGTATTCATTAAGAGTTCCGGATCCATTGGGAATTTGTGATAATATTGTTCCATCAGAGCCATTGTAGACTCTAAAATTATACTCATCATTATATAAAATCTCTGCCTGACCATCGTTATTAAAATCAAAAACAGATGAGCCGGTAGATCTACTTGAAGCATCAACGGTCGGACTAGACCACTTTAATGTTCCATCTGCCTCTAAAACAACGTAAATACTTGCACCGGCTACCCCTATCTCTGGCTCTGGATCGGTATCAAAATTAGCTACTACCGGTGGTCCGCCGCCCTCAACTCCAGACACAGTTGCTGCCCACTTAAAGGTAAAATCATTTTCAAAAGCTCTAATAACTCCTCCAACAACAGTTATAATTTCTGGTAAAGGTTCGCTATCTAAATTCGCAACTGCTACGAATCCGTTAGGATAAGTTCCACAAACATCATATAAAATAGTTCCATCATAACTATAGGCCTGGCAGCCACTTAGAACCTCAGGTCTGCCCGACATATCTAAATTAGCAACTGCTCCTCCGCCTCCGATCCAACGAGATGTACCATCATTATTTAATACTGAAGCACTGCCTATAATCTCCGGTGTGCCATCACCGTCTAAATCTGCTATCATAGGACGTCTTCCTGCCGAAGTTATGCTTTGCCATTTAAATGTTCCATTGTGTTCAAGAGCAACAAAGGTACCATCTGATTCTCGGACTATTACTTCGGGGTATGAATCATTATCAATATCACCAACAGCTATTTCCCTTCCTGCTGTTGTCCCATTGTAATCAAAGTAAGAAGAACCATCATTACCGTGAATAGCCCTTAGTATAAGGTTAGCATTATAGCCGCTACCGGTATATGTATTAAAAAGTATCTCCGGCATTCCATCTAAATCCAAATCAGCCACCATCGGAGTCATCATTACTTGGTTGTAGGTAGGATTTGTTGCCCCACTCCCGTCCCAGTTCCATTCTTCTGTCATTTCAAAGTTCCCTGGCGTAAGCGATATTGAACAATCAGGCACACAACAAACATCATCTTCGTCAATATCCCAATCACAATCATTATCTATTCCATCGCAGATCTCTGGTTGAGGTGTTTGCGGTGTAGGGGCATCACAGATAGGGTCTGCGGTTAAGTCATTTGGATCGCAGATATATATGCCTGTTTCTGCGCAGGAACCAATTCCAACGGTACAGGGACCTCCTGGGTTTGGCTCAACTCCATCGCAGTCATTATCGATTCCATCTCCGCAGATCTCATCTTCTCCGGGATTAATATCGGGGTTAGTGTCGTCACAGTCATCTCCTCCACAAATTGGGTTGGCATGCCCATCTCCATCAAGGTCTTCACAGTCACAGCCTGCGTTAGGGGCATCTCCAACACAACTTAAATTGCCTGCACAATCTTGAAATACTCCATATTCTAAACAGGTATCACTATCGTAGTCTCCGCAGGTGCTTATTCGTACTCTGCCATCTGGACTTGCTATTGTGGCGCATCTGGTATCTCCACTTGAACATTCATCTTGACAGCCAAAAACGCATTGGAATGTATTGTCACAGTACTCTCCTGGTTCGCATAGTCCGCAGGAGCCACCACAGGTATCGTCACCACATTCTTTGCCTGTACAATCAGAGGCACAACAGTGTCCCTCAACGCATTGTTGGGGAGAAGTACAGTCTCCACAGTCTATTGTTAATCCACACTGGTTGGTATATATTCCACAGTCATAGGCTCCTAAAGAGCTACAGGACATTGGTTCGCAACAATTAAGGTCTTCGGTAGCGATGTCGGCTCTTACAAAAAGACCTGTACAGGTGTTGTTACCAGGGTTTGATATGTCTAAATTATTAAAGGCAATATTAGCTGCTAAAGAGTCGCTGGGGTTAGATATATTACCTGACTCTAAATTCATTGATATCTGAGCTACAGCGTTGGTCTTCATACAGTACTCTTGGTTTACAAAGGCAGGGTCAGGGCAAGAACCACCGTTGTTGCAAGAACAATCAGAGTCTTTATAGCAGGTTTCAATTGGATCGGTGTTACAGTGCAAAGAACACACTCCAGTGGCTTCGTAAAGATAAAGATAAGACTCTTCTGGACAGGCAAACATTTTATTGGTTTCGTTCCAGCAAGTGTCTGGTTGATAGCCATCGTAGCCTGCTGTTGAGCAATCGTCTGTGAATCTGTTGATTGGATCGCTTGGTAGGTTGATTCCCAGGTCATTGCTTAAATTTTCACGCCAGCTAGGCCATTTACTGGTGGATGATCTTTTTAAATAAGTTCCTTGGGCTAGATTAGGAAAGGAGTTGTGAGCTTGAGAGTATGTTTCAAGTTCTCTCTTTAGGTCCTCGGTATCGGAGAGTCTTTTAACGTCTCTTTGTATCTTATCTTTGGGGGAGAGACAAAAACCATGATTACATTCCAGGTCTGAGTGGCAACTTAGAATATCACCACTAGGAAGAAGTTCTTCACACTGTCCTCTACTGGTATCACAGGGTCCAAGATCGCAGTCAAAGTCTGTGGAGCAAGGAATATCGCCATTGGTTGTTATTTCACATATCTTTATGTTATCTTCGTTTAGATTGGAGTTAAAGGTCCAGTTCTTCATTAATCTTCTGTAGACCTCTATTATCTCTTCTTTAGCGCCTTCGTTGTAGCTCATGATGTAGACGTTGGTGTAGATGGTGTCTAGTTCGTCGTCGGTGTTGGTATCAACTACATTAGAGGCAGCTACATAGACGGTGCGACCATCAACGACTGCTTCGTAGCCATCTACCTGGGTGCTTTGAGGTTGTCCTGGATTAGGGACGTTTTCTTGATACCAAGCAGCTGGGGAGAGATGATCGGTGTTTTTCATTACTCTAATGGCGATGGCGTCTTTTTTTTGGGCGTGGACAAAGATGGGGGAAAGTATGGTCATGCAAAAAATGACCAGAAAAAGAATGGTTAAAAAAATGGCTAAAAGAATGATTTGTTTTTTTAGGAAGGTGTTTATATGGTTTGATTATTTGATGGTTGTATTTTTCGGTTAATCTATGACCGACATTCGTTTTAAAATCTCTGCCTCCACGACACTACGATCTCGACCATATTTTAAAGCTGATAGTTGTTTGATTTTTTCCGGATTGCCTCCGCCGGATTTATCAAGTGGGAAAGCGTGCATATTAAAGGCTCGGCTTGGTTGGTTGTCTATTATTAGTTTAATATAGGCGTTAAATTTATCGATATTCACCAGATCATGAGCGCTGAAAATCGGAGCGAACTCTTTGGCTAAAAATTCCGCGTCATCGGCCCCAACTTTAAAGGACATTATTGTTCCCACGTTACCAAAAATTGCATCTCTTATGGAGGTGTCTTGGTTCTTAACCAGCTGTCCAATATATTGATGAGCAATATTTAAATTTAAACGATATTTTCTAGCCTCAGATAAAATTACCGAGATACTGTCGGTAATAAAATTTTGAAATTCATCAAGATAAAGATAAAAGTCTTTTCTTTCATTTCTTGGGGCATCGGTTCGCGATAACGCCGCCATTAGAATTTTGCCCACCAAAACCAGCCCCAGTAAAAATGCATTTGACTCCCCTATTTTACCTTTACTTAAATTAACCAGTAATATTTTTCGCGAGTCCATAACTTCACGCAGATTAAAAGCGCTTTCTTGCTGACCAATTATCGGACGCATTATGTCATTGGAAACAAATGTATTTAGTTTACTGGTAATATAAGGCACCATATTAGCAAGCGCTGCCTCGCCTCCGGCTTTTTCTGCTTCTTTTTGCCAAAAATCTTTAACAACTGGATTGGCGCATTTACTTAACTTATATTTTCTAAAGTCAGCGTCAGCTAGAACCTTGGAAATTTCCATCAAAGTTGATCCGGACTCGGTGTCTTCCATAATTAAAAGCATTGCATTCCTAACATATTGCTCAAACATCGGTCCACCAGTCTGTTTTAAGTCGTAAAGTTTATCAAAAATACGGATCATTTCATTTATCACAAAAGTTTTTTGCTCCGGATATTTTTTATCGTACTCCAAAAGATTAAGACCCATCGGCCTATCCATATTTGACGGATCAAAATAAATCACATCCTCAGCGCGATCGTTTGGAATTGTCTCTAAAATATCATCAACCAAATCTCCGTGCGGATCAATCACTGCAACTCCATCCCCATTTCTAATATCTTGCTTAGCCATATTTGATAACATTTCAGATTTACCTGTTCCGGATTTACCAATCGCGTAAACATGTCTGGTGCGATCTTCCCGACCTATTTTTATCATGGTTTGCTTGTCTCTATAAATATTTTCTCCTAAAACTATGCCGTCTGTTAAAATGTTTTGCGGAGCCGGAGCTTCCTTGGACGAAAGCCATTTAATATTTGGTGTTTGTGTACTTGGTAAAGGAAAGTGGAAAAGCGAGGCCATTTCTTCAGAATTAAAAATCATTTTTTTGCTGGGATCAAAGTTACGATAGATAAAATCGTTAACTATACTTTTTTGCCTTAAAGGCTTGTTGACCTTAAAGCTATTTCCGTACTGATAAATATTATACTGTCCAAAACTGTTTAAAATATTTTCCATATACATCTCAACTTGATCTTTTTTATCAGCGGAAACTATAATTCTAATATTTGTTTCCAACCCGGCTTTAGAGATTTTTTCTTCAATGGCTTTCACAGATTCTTCTTCCATGGCACTGGGCTTGTATATTTCTTGCGGTTTTTCATTTTTTGGTTCATTTCCACCAAAAATAGCAGTGTTTAAATCACCGCCAATACCACTCATTATTTCAGATCCTAAACTCCCTTTAGAACTAACGGCTTCTTTCAAACTTTTACCTTTTCTTACTTCCCCGGCTATTTTGGTGCCATAAGCGCGCCAGTTGCTTATTGTTGGACGTACTACGAATTGAATAGCCGCTCCATCGTCAGACTCCATTTTAGACAAAGCGTTAATAATGGAATTTAACGGGTCAGATTGCAGGCTTTTGTATGTTTTAATCGGAAACAAAGAATTTTTGGAAAGCCCAAGGTAAACACCATCGATAAATCCTTGCGGAGAAAAAATATTATAGTCCTCAACTTCTTCGATATGAGCATCAGGATATTGAGCTTGAATCTGTTGGACTATAAACTGCTTTAATTTTTCCGGTGGCGCAATATAAAAAGAGATAGCTCCTTTTTTAACAACTATCTCAAAGGCGATATGATTTTTAGCTCCGGAAAACATTGATGTGAACTTAACAGAGTTCCCAAGCCCGGCGATATTAGAGTAAATCGCTTCCATTATTCCGATTTTTTCCTGAATAGCCTGAAGACTTGATGATTTTTCATCGTTAGTATCAGCGCTTTCCTGTGGTAAAGTAACCAACAGAACCGGTTGTTTAAAAATTGTATTGGTAGCTTTACTCATTTTTTCATTTTAATTATTTCATCAGCTTTAATTTTTGCTTCTTGCTCTAAGAAAAACTTATTTATTCCCGGAATTATCTTTAGCCAATCTTTAATTAAACTTATAATTTGATTAACTTTTATCTTTGTTTTTTGCAAAGCTAAAGATATCTTCTTGGCAGTTTCTTCGCCCTTGTTTTTAAATTCAGCCTGCTTTTCCGGCGATAAATTAAAATAAATATCTTCCAAATCTTTTTCTAAAATATTCTCAATTTCAGCAAAATCAGTTTCTTTTTGAAGAGGATGAATAGTCGCGGTTGTTTGTTGCGGAGTTAAAATTTCATCAACTTGTTTTTCTGCCTTATCTTGTTTTTGTTCTTGAGTTTGTTCAAGTTGCTCTTGTTTTTGCTCCACATCAAAATTAGGAGACTCTATTTTAGTCTTGCCTAGTTGTTCTTTAATTAATTTTTTAACATCTTCAGACATCTAGTATTATTATATCATTTTTTAAAAAATAACCAAGAGATCATTTATCCACTTTTGTTAATTTCAATTTTATGCTATAATATTTTATATTATATATCCTAAAATTATGATTGAAATTTTAGCAAATAAAATATCAGAGAAACAATCCATGCGCTGGATTAATGTTACTAATGCCAAGAAAAAAGAGATTGAATATTTAAAAAAGAATTTTAATTTTGATTTAAAGCACTTGCGAGATTCCTTGGGAAATATTTATGCTCAGCGTTTAAAAATAGAGGAAAATAAAAATTACCTTTTTTTGATTTTGCGTTTTCCAAGGTTTGACGAAGAAGCTCAAGAAATAGTTGCCAGTGAAGTTGATTGTTTTATTGGTAAAAATTATTTAATTACAGTTCATAATCGCGACCTGAAAGATTTAAACGGGTTATTTAATCTTTGCAAAAAAGATAAAGAAAGTTTAGGAAATTACTTAGGGCAAGATCCATTACATCTTCTTCACGCTATATCCAACCGCTCTTTAAATGAATGTTTTAATATTTTAGACGCTATTAATGTAAACATCTCCGAAGTTGAAGAACAAATTTTTTCCGGCCAACAAGAAGAAAGTATTAACGATATAATGATTTTAAAGCACAATGTTATTAATTTTCGTCGAATAATGCGGTCTCACCGAAGTATTTTAAGGAAGCTGATAGTGAATCACAAAAAATTCGTTAAACAAACTCATATCTCCCTGTACAATAGCTTAATCCAGCACACTATAGATATCTGGGATATGGCGAAAAATCAAAAAGAAATGATCGAGGCCTTAGAATACACCAACGATTCAAAGGTATCTTTTAAAATGAACGATGTAATGAAAACCCTAACTATTTTTTCAGTAATTGTCTTTCCCTTAACCTTTATCGCCTCTCTATTCGGAATGAACACTATGAAATCAATGCCACTCTTAGATACTCCAAACGATTTTTGGATAATCATCGGTGTAATGTTAACAGGCGTGCTTATTACCTTTGGATTTTTTAAGAAAAAAGGGTGGATATAGATTCATTTTAACATTTAAGCATTTAAACAAAACAAAACCGGAACTAAAACGATCCGGTTTTTTGTTTGACCTTGTTTGACGTTTACTGCGTCAATTTTTTGATTATATTACATAAAGAGTAAAGTAGCAAATGATTAGAGATTCTTTTCTCCGCTTGACACACAAATTTATAAACACATAATTCCCTCACACCATCACACTCATAATCACGGTGTATTATTTTTATTATTTCTTTCTCTGTCTCAGTAAATTCTGACTTGCTACAATCTTTTCTTTTTGGCATACTCCCTCCTGTCGTAAATTTTTATGTTAAAGTGTACATAAATACTTTATACTACATCTTCAAAATTTTTGCAATATCTTTGTAGCTTTTTACTCTGATTAATTTTTGGCGTAGCTTACTGGCTTCGGGCATATTACGAACATACCAACACAGATGTTTTCGCATTTCTATTATTCCAAATTCACCTTTTTCTTTTTCAGCTAACTTGCTGTGTTGTAAAGCTATTTTGAAAATTTGTTCTTGCTTTCTTTCCTTAAATTTTCCTTTCTTCAGATAATCTTTTACTTGGTTAAATAACCACGGCTTACCTTGGATGCCGCGAGCAAGACCTATTCCCTGAACTCCTGTTTTTTCTATCATTTTTTTAGCATCTTCGGGTGTATTTATTCCGCCATTACCTAAAACAATCCCTGGGAAAATTTCTTTTATTTTTTTAATTGCTTTAAAATCTATTTCGCCAACAAATCCTTGCTCATAGGTTCGGCCATGAACCATAATTACCTTAATATCTAGGTCTTTTATATATTTAACAAAAGCTACTCCGGTTTTTTTACCAACTTTAGAGCGAATTTTAATTGAAACCGGTAAATCAGTATTACTTAAAACAGCTTTTATAACTTCACGGGATTTTTTAAAGTCCGACATCAGCGCCGCTCCCGAACCGATTGAATAAACTTTTCGAGCCGGACAACCAAAATTAATATCAATCCCATCCGACTTAACTTTTTCTGTAATGATTTTAGTCGCTACTCCAAAGTGCTCCGCATTATTACCAAAAAGTTGAACAACATAAGGTCGTTCAGCTTTTTTAAATTTAATCAAATCTAAAGTTTTTTGAGGATTAAAAAACAAAGCCGAAACAGACGCCATTTCAGAATAAACAACATCAGCACCATTCTTAATACAAACCTGCCGAAAAGCACTATCTGTTATCCCAGCCATCGGCGCCAAAGCCAAAATTGGTTTATTTAATTTTCCCCAAAAATTATTTTTCATTGCTTAATATTTTTAAGTATTTCTGAAAATTTTTCCACTGAAAAATGACCTTTATCTTTAAAAATTACTTTTTCCGCGTTTGGCAAGGCCTTTGTGTATTTTTTCAGATCAATAAAGGGGACCAGGGGGTCGTCTTCTGAGTGATAAAGAAAAATATTTTTCACCTGTTCTTCTATTTTAGATAAATCTTGAGAAAAATTAAAATCTATTAAATCATAATTTTGAGTTTTTCCTGAAGTATCATCATTATTTCCAAATGGCGCCGCTACTAAATGTAATTGAGAAATTTTTACGGGGAGACTATTTTCACTTAAATATTTCGCCCAAAATTTTCCACCCAGAGAATGTCCAATAAGAATAATATCATCATGCAAAAATGATAAATATTTTTCCAACCAAATTTTCCACTCTTTATACTTTGCATTTCTAAAAGAAGGCATTTGTGGCTGAATAACCTCAAATTCATCCCCCAAATCTTCTTGCAAATGTTTTTTCCATCCTTTTGATTTTGCCTTAATTTTTTCAAGATCTATCTTATAATTTTTAAGATAAAAAAAATAATCATCATAAAACGCAAAAGTCTCCCCACCATGAATAACCAAAACTTGTTTTTTCATAAATTTATATAGTAAAATTATTTAATCATTATTACGCCAACGCATCTACCGGTTTTTTTGTTTCGTCTATAGGAAAAATAATCCTCATTACAGGCGGTGCATTTATTTATTATTTCAATATTATTTTTAATAACCCCTGATTTTAATAGTTGACCAAGGGTAATATCTGGCAAATCTAAAAACTTTTTATTTTTAATATATTGTTTTCCAAACTTTTCTTTAGTTGCAGAAATAATATCTTCACCAACTTCATAACAACAAGATTTAATCGATGGGCCCACACTAACTAAAATATTTTCTACATCAGAATTAAATTTTTCCTGCATTTTCAAAATAGTTTTCTCAATAATATTTTTAAACACTCCTACTCTGCCTACATGTGCAACAGCTATAACTTTATTCACAGGATCATAAAATAAAACAGGGATACAGTCAGCCACCATGACCACAAGCGTTAACCTAGGTTTATTTGTAATAATAGCGTCTGTTTCTTTAATCTCATTGCTCTCATCAACAATCTTCACAGTGTCAGAATGCACCTGCTCCATATAAGCTATCTCTCCAATACTAAACCTCTCTCTCAAAATTTGATAATTTTCTAAAACATCATCTTCGTCATCACCAACATGAAAGCCAAAATTAAAAGAATCAAACGGTTCCTTGCTAACCCCGCCAAATCTATCCGTAAAAACCGCTAAAATTTCTTTAGAATTAAAAAATGCTTTTGTCATAATTTAAGTTATTTCATCATAAATACTTTCATGAATAAATCGTGTCTTTCTTTGATTTCTTTTTTTAAATTTTTTATTTTAGCCATAAAATTATTTTATTTTATTCAAATCTTGATTAATAATGATAGGTTGCATTGCCTCAATTTCATCCAAGTATTTACATTCTTCTTTAAGTGGAAGATCATTATACATAAAAATTTTTTTATCATTAACATAAGCAAAACCAATCTCTATTAAAGTATTCCCGCCAATATAATTTTTCTGTCCGTTTTTGTCTAAATTTACAACCAAAACAGCATCACTACTAACAATGGCATTATAATACCATTTAATATAATCATTTTCTATTTTTAATTGCGAATGCTCGCCCTTATCAATCCTATCCATTATTTCAGTTTTTCCATCTTTAACACTCTCGATATAATGCGGACGAATAACAGGTTTGTGCCCTAACTTAATCAGCTCATCATAAAGCTCAACCTTCTTTTCTCTAAAAGCACTACTACCAATAATTGTAATTTTCATATGTTTAAAAAAAATAAACTTATTTTTTTATTTTACCACATGTAGCTGAATAGTAAAATAGTATTTTTATAAATATTTTTTAATTTTTTCAACGGTTTCGTTAAATCGATTTTTAATGTCTAGTAATTCCCCCGCTTTATCAAAAGCTAACCAATGTGCTCCGTCTCCCTCTAGAACATTGAAACTTTTTTGATCTGTTGGGTATAAATACATATACCTAATATGTTTACACCCACCCCGAATTGTTGTTGATACTCCTAAATTCTTTAAATCACCTGGTTTAATGTCAATATCAAGCTCTTCTTTTGTTTCTCGAATTACAGTTTCAATCGGTTTTTCACCATGTTCAATGCCACCACCGAAATAACCCCAATCAGGTTTTTTCCAATTTTGTCTATCTTGGATTAAAATTTCCTGTTTTTTATTTATTGGAACAATTAGTGCTTTACGTGTATTAAAGTTAATAATTTCTTCTAACAATTCTGGGATTTCTTGTACCGACAATTTACTACCAAAATGTCCTCTATTTTTAAATTTTAAAAACTTTGCATTTAAACCTCTTGCGTTTTCTTCTCCATTTTTAAAATCAACCCATTTGTCATCTCTTGAATGTAAAATCACAAAGTCATCACAATGTTTTTTTATTTTTTCAAAATCATAACCGTCTTCACTAAAAAACCCTTTATTATTTTTTGTTTTATTTCTTTTCTCTGAATCACCGGAATTAGTTGCAACTAAAATA
>Ga0257124_1000861_pt1 | contig 27433 bp, 44 predicted proteins | sample SI106_150metaG_FD_190154 | JGI IMG/M metagenome (GOLD analysis project Ga0257124, IMG submission 190154) | Marine microbial communities from Saanich Inlet, British Columbia, Canada - SI106_150 | ecosystem: Environmental > Aquatic > Marine > Inlet | place: Canada: British Columbia | collected...
ATGGTCAAAGAACATAACAGCCCGGGCGATGTTAGTTTCAATCGCTACGGGACACACTTTAAAAAATAAAAAAGAAGAGGGGACACACTCTTGATTGTGCTTCGCACTTGATGTTTAACTTAATAAGAATTTGTGGGCTTTTTACGTTCTAAACTCTGCTCTTCTAGCTTGAGAATAAGCTCTTGCAGCAGCCGCATTTCTAGAATTTAGTTGGCTTTCAAATTGTTCTGCTTGACTCATATATTTTTCATCAACAGCAATTTTTCTATCAACAGTTCCAGCCATCATTTTACCTAGATTTCCAGACGAGGCTTCAATAGAATTAACAATCCTCATATCTTCTTCTACCAATCTATCAATTAAAGAGAATAATTGTTTTAATTTATATTCAATTGAAGTAACTAACCTTGAAAGATATTTCTCAATTTTTTCTTCATAATCAAGCAATTGTTTTAATTGTTCTAAAGTATCAGCAACTTCTTTCTCATCAATCTGTATTTCAGAATCAGATGTTACGCTTTGCATAACTTTTGTCAAAACTTCCATTCCCTGATCAACTGCTTTTTCAGAATCAGTTAAACCTCTAATCATTCTTTCATAAGCCTCTGTAAGCCTTGACATTTCAAAACCAACAGTTACAATATTTCGCAGGGATTTATCAAATTGTGATGTCATTAAACCTAAATCTTTATTTTTTTTCAAGAAATCATTAAGCTCTTTAGAAATTGATAAAGCAATTAAATGAATATTCTTGCTAGATTCAAAAGTGCCAATAGCTTTTTCCAACTTTCCAAAAGATTCTCTCATTTGCTTAAACTTCTTTTCAATCTTTGATTCTGTTTTGTTTATAGTCCTGTCAGTTCTGTTCATATTTTTATCAAGCTTGAGAAGTCTTCTTATCATCTTTTTTGTTTCTTTAATCTCTTTATCCATCATTTTGAAAGTTGATTTCAATTGAGAATTAAGCCTGTTGGCGGCATCCTGCTGTTTTCTCATTAAAGCAATTTCTCTTTCTAAGTTAGCAATCAGGTTTCTATCTGCTCCTTTTCCTGCTCTTTTTGCTTGCTTTAATTCTTTTTCTTTAGCCTTTAATGACCTTGCTAAATCTTTGATTTCCCTTGAATAATCCTTTCTTGCTTTTCTTTCAAATTTTCTAAAAATCCCTGCTTCAGTTTTGGCTTCATTAAGAACTTGTCTCATCTCAACAATTGCTTCTTTTAATTGGATAATTAATTTTCTCATACCTTTTTCTTTTCCTTCTTCTGTTCCGACTTCGGCTCTTAGATAAGAAAGTAGATTATTAACATAATTCTCTAAATACGCAATAACATGAGAGTCAATCTTATTATAATTGACCATTTGTCCAATTCTCCCAATAAGCCCATTGATATATTTTAATTCCTCTTCTTTTTTGGATTCTTCTTGGCTTTCGCTTTGGACATAATTTTCAATTGCTTGCTCAATAAGTTTCAATCCAGCTATTAATCCTAATGCTCTTCCTTCAATAGCGGCTAAAGCTTCAGCAGATTCTTCAATTTCCTCTGCGGCTTTTGCTCCCTCAGCAGCACCTTTTTCAGCTTCAATTTCTGCCTTATCTGCTCCCCTTCCTTTAGCCCCTTTTTCCTCTGCTTCTTCTTTAGCTTCCTCAACTTTACCTTTCTGTTTTTCAGCAATTGTTCCAGCCTGAATTTGTCTTACCTTTTTTCTGATTCTTCCTAATCCTGTCTGTTTTTCAACTCTCCTCTCTAAACCTGTTCCAAATTCAGCCCTATGTCTGGAAATCCTGCTTAATATCCAAAAAATAAATATCACTAGTGCAATCCCTATTGCCCAACTTCCATAAGTTTGATAATCAACCATTATACTTATATAAAAATAATAACTTAATATATAAATACTGCGATATTTTCAGCCCACAAATTCTTTAATACTTTATGAGTGTGTCCCCTTAGATTCTTGTCCTTTATGGCTCTCCGAGCTTGATTGGAAGTGTGTCCCGTAGCGACTTTTCGGTCGAAATTTTCCCACACTTCGTATGGGAAAAGAAACTAACAGGGCCCGATGTTACCCAAAATATTACTCGAGAAAAAAAGCTAAAAACGTGATAAGGGCAAAAGATTTTAAAATAATAGCTCATTCCCCTATTTAAATGACAACTGTATTATTTTATTCAACTTTAGATAAAGTAGAAGTTGAAAATAGATTAGATGCCTTAAACTTGGAAGGATTAGAAAGGGTTCTTGTAGGTAGAGGTCCTCTTCCAAATGACCGTGATGTATTTGTGAGAGTGCAAGATGATTTTCGTACACCAGCTGATTTGCAGATGGAAGCTCGTACCATGGTCCAAACAACATATTATCCTGAAAATTGCCCCCATTACAAAGAAATTTTATTAAAAGTATATGGCCAATTGGAAGATCCAGCAATTCGTGGTACTATGTGTCAAGTATTTTCTATAGATGATTTATAGTCTTTTGCCCTTAAATTCTTTTACTTAAATGCTCTTCGAGCTTAATACGCTTTTTTCCTCTGCGTCATACCTCGATGAGTCCCGGGAGTGATGAAAAATCATCTAGATTTTTCATCCTCGGTCCTCTTCGAGTTTTTTTCTAAAAAAGAAAAAAATTCGGGTAACAAGTTTTAACCGATGTTAAACTCAATAAAATTTGAGTTCCTACTTTATTTTTAGAAAAAAGAAACAAAAATAGGGGGTTCCGGTCCTTCGGACATATAGTCTGCTTTGCAGAATATTATTCATCGATGTTATTCATTATCTTATTTTCTATTTTTCTCAAATGCTCGAGTACAGTAGCTTTGCTGCATCCAATCTTTTTAGCTAATCCATCGCCATTAATCTTTCTTGGTAATTTGTAATATCCTTCTATTTTTGCAAGATTCAATATTTCCTTTTGTTTATCTGTAAGATGAGAAGTAAGATTTGTTTCTTTATAATTGGATTTCTTGTAAGCTATCTTAGTTATCTCTCCAAATTTTCCCATCTTAGCAACAAATTTCTTTAGATTAATCTCATCTCCAATACAGCTTCTTATTACTTTATCCTTTTCTATAAAAGAAGGCGAATCCAATACAACATCCAAATCATGCATACCCCTTAAACCCCCTGTGAAAAACTCACTATTTGTCTTTACAAGTAATGTTAGCGTTTTTCCTGCTTCTTTTAGTATATGATAAAATACTACACTCTTTGGCCACTTAATATTATGAAAATCATATTCATCTTTTACAACAATCTCAAATATCAAGAGCTCCAAATTCTTCAGAAAGTCTACTTTCAATAGATTCAACGTGGTGATCCGCTTTAAATATTTGAAATAAGGCTCATAAACTTTTCTTACTTCCATAGATGGCGTTAACTGGATAGTTACTTTTCTCATAACAAATAGAAAGATAATCATTTATATATAAATATAACCTTATATGTCAGGTTATAAATTTATATAAAACCCTGCTATATAATGTGTATGATGTGGTTTTCAAATAAATATTTCATATAAAAAAATTAAAAAAAGAGGTTCAAGACTATGAATAAAAATAAAAAATCAAAAATGATTCGAGAATTTATAAGATTTATTTTCATACTCTTATTTTTTACTTTCTTAATTTTCTTTTCTGCTGGTTCAATAAAATATTTGAATGGTTGGATATTTGTTGGCGCTTTTTTCTTACCTGATTTAATAATATTAATTTATTTGGCCATAAAAGATCCTGATTTATTGCAAAAAAGATTAGATGATCAAGAGGAAGAAAAAACACAAAAATTCTTCATTCATAGTTTTCGAATAACAGCACTTAGTATTTTAATTGTTTCAGGTTTAGACTACAGATTTCAATGGTCTAATATCTCTATTTGGTTAGTCATAACATCAGCTATAATTATAATATTTAGTTTTATATTATCTTTTATTGTGATGAAACAAAATAGTTATGCATCGAGAACAATTGAAATACAAAAAGGGCAAAAACTAATTGATGCTGGTCTAAATTCTATAATCAGGCACCCAATGTATTTATCTGCAATACTCATATTTTGTCCAGTGCCATTAGTACTTGGTTCAATTTATGGATTTTTATTAAGTATTGTAATCATTCCGTTCTTATTTATAATTAGAATAATGAATGAAGAAAAAGTACTACAACAAGACTTAATAGGTTATGCAGATTATATGAAAAAAGTTAAATATAGGATAATTCCCTTTATTTGGTGATAAAATACTATGGATAAAAATAAAAAAACTACAGTGATTGTAGGAATTTTAATTTTAGTGGCATATAGTATGTTGGCAAGCATTAACGTCCATCCAGTTATAGGATTATTTACAGAAGTAATAAGTGGTGCTGCAGTAATTGGTATAGCAATTTTAATGTATCCTTTATTCAAACCATACAAATTAAGAATTTCTTATCTTATAATAAAAGGTATTGAAGGTTTATTGATGTTTGCTGCAGGAGTTTTTGTTTTATTACAAAACATAACAATGTATAATAATATCTACGCAATACATGTTTATGCTTTTTCAATAAGTGCATTTTTATTCTACGTGTTGTTACAGAAAAAACAACTTCTTCCTAAGTTTATTTCAATTTGGGGTATGGTTGCGTCAGTGTTGGTATCAGTTGCCAACGTATATACACAATTAGGTTTTGAATTACCAATGCTAGGCACAATTATTGGATATGCACCAATCATTTTAAATGAAGTATTTTTAGCAATTTGGTTAATGATTAAAGGATTTAACAAGAGGAAATAAAATGAAAAATAAAATAAGCATTACAATTATTTTGATATTAATAACAACATTAATCATTGGATGTAATAATAATACTGTAAGTATTGATAAAGATTCAGTCAATGAACAACCAATAAGTAAACTAAAAGCAATAGATTGCTTGCCTGAACAAAGAAATGTTGATGCTTGTATTGAAATTTATCAACCAGTTTGTGGACAAATGCAAGTTGAATGCATCACGGAACCATGCGATCCTATAAAAGAAACATTTGAAAACTCATGCAAAGCATGTGCAAATCCAAGAGTAATCTCATATACACAAGGTGAATGTTTAAATAATAATGAAATTAAATATTAATGGAGGTAAAATGAATTCAATCAAAAATTCCACATTAATTTTGGAGAATCCAAAGATAAATATTAAGCTAAAACTTTCAGCAATATGGATAACTTTAATGTTCTTGTATATTTATAAGGACATATTATCATTATTTAGACCAGGCGCAATTGAGAGTATCTTAGCAGGATTTATGGGACCTTTCTCGGTAACTCAAGTAGCATTATTGCAAGCTACAATACTTATGATAATTCCAGCTGTTATGGTTTTATTATCTTTAACATTAAAACCTAATATAAATCGTTGGACAAATGTTATTGTAGGTTCACTATTTGTTCTTGTAAATATTGCTACTCAAATTGGAGAAACTTGGGTTTATTATTGGTTATTTGGTGTGGTGGAAATAATACTCACTATACTAATTGTTTGGTATGCATGGAAATGGCCAAGGTATAAAAATAATTATGGACAGGAAGATGAAAGAAAGAAATAATTTAAAATGAAAAAACAAAAAAATAATATTAACTATCAAGCAATATTTTTTATGGGAGTAGCTGTTGTTGGATTAGGAGTAGTTTTTATGACTTCGGTAAATGCAGTACTTGGGACAGCTTTTATTACAATCGGAGGATTAAATATGATCATCGGAGGAAAGCATAAAGACAAATGGCCAAAAAAATAAATAAGAAACCAAAAAAAGAATCTATAATCATACCAAAGAAAGCATTTATTCTTATAGTGTGTCTTTTTCCTTTAATTGCTCTTATTTTATCTAAGAGAGACGTTGGAGGATTGGGTTTATTAATAATTGGTATAGGTGTAGGAATTCTTATTGGAAAAGAATTTTTTAAAAAATGAAAATATTAGCAATAATTAGTAGTCCACGAAAAAAAAATACTTTTAATGCAATAAAAAAAATTGAAAGTATTCATAAAAAAAAATGTGATTGTGAATATGAATATCTTTTTTTAAATAAGGTTGATTTAAAACTTTGTACTGGTTGTCATCTTTGTTTAACAAAGGGCGAGGGATTTTGTCCCTTGAAAGATGATAGAGATACTATTATAAATAAGATTGAATCATCAGATGGAGTCCTCCTTGCAAGTCCAAATCATACAATGAATGTGAATTGGCGAATGAAAAATTATATTGATCGTTTTTCTTATTTGATGCATAGACCTCGTTATTTTAATCAACGCTTTATGATTCTCATTACAAGCGGTAGTTATATGGGAGTTAAAGAAGCGCTGAATGCCCTTGCACCGATGGTTTCAGGTGGGAAAATTATTTCTAAAGTGGGCACAATGAATTCTCCAGGCATGAATGATAAAAAAAGAAAAAAACAAGCTAATAGTTTACATAAAGCAGCTATAAAGTTTACAAAAAATATGAACCAACCGTTTATTTACAAACCAACGATAGGTCATTTAATTTGGTTTTCAGCTTTTAAAACATTATCAAAAAAGAATAAAAAAAAATCTAACGCAGATTATAATTATTATCTTAACAAAAAGTTTTTTGTTAAATCAAATCTTTCATATGGACATAAATTGATATTAAAAATTTCCACTAGATTATTCAATAAACTCATAAAGTTTGGATTTGTGTAGGTACTCTAAAGAAGAATATCTCAAGTAATTTTTTTAAGAAATAGAAAATAAATAAAACGGAACCCCCTAGTCCTACGGACAGTTACACTCCCTTCGGTCGAATTTATTGGGAACTCAAATTTTACTTTTCGGACGAAATTTTCCCACACTACGTATGGGAAAAGAACTTAACAGCGATTAAGAGGAAAAATCGGTCGCTTACACTAAATCGCCAAGCGATTTCCCGATTTTTACCCAAATTCGGTTTTGTGGGATGCCTCAAAACCGAACTTCTCTTAATCGCGATGTTAAGTTCAATAAAATTTGGGTTCCTTTTTTAGAAATAGGGGGTTCCGGTCCTTCGGACATATAGTCTGCTTCGCAGAATTATTTTCGAAGAATTTATATACATTCATTCTCATAGTATACAATAATGAAAAAACAAGAAACAAACTATAAAGCAATATTTTTTTCAGGCATAACCTTTGTGGGTACGGGAGTTGTCTTTATGACTTCTGTGAATGTTGCGATTGGGGCAGCATTTATTAGCATAGGAATAACATTTATGATAATTGGAGGGAAAAATAAAGAAAAATGGTCAAAAAAATAAAAAAAGAATCTATAACAATTCCAAGAAAAGCTTTTATTGGCATTGTTCCTATGTTTCCAATAATCGGAATATTATTATCCAAAGGAGATATTGGCCCATTGATATTATTTATTATGGGTATTGCATTAGGAATATTAACTGGAAGGGGGTTTTTTGAAAAATGAAAATTCAAGACACATTAGGAGCTGGTTTGGTTGTAGTGGGAATTGTCCTTTTAAATAGCAATAAACTTATTGGTATGCTGTTTATTGGATTTGGATTAGGTTACAATGTATATCCCTTAATGCAAAAAGCTTTTTTTAATGAAAGAAGAAGGAAAAAATAATTTCCATTTTTTGAATAATCAAATCATCTAATGTTTCGGACATAGGCAGCTATCGCAGAATTCATTTTACAAATATTTTTTCCATAACTCTATTCTCAGCTTTTCTGAGATGTTCAACAAGTGTTGTCCTGCTAATACCAACCCTCTTAGCAAGTTCTGAAGTGTCTATTTTCCTAGGATAATTATAATAACCCCAACGCATAGCTTCATGTAGGATATGGTTCTGCTTTTCAGTTAAACTTCCAGTTATACCAATACCCCTATAATCTGCTTTTTTATAGATCACTTTTTCTACAGTTCCAATCAATCTAACAAGCTTTAAGAATTTCTTAAGATTTTTCTCAATCCCAATTACGCTATAAATCAACCTGTCAAGTGTAATCATTGTTGGTATATCATATATCAGATCAAAATCAAAAAATTGTAATAGTTTTTGGCCCGACTTTGGAACATTCACTTTAACAAGACAAGTATATTTATTACCTTTTTTCTCAAGTATATCTAAAATTTCAAATTTTTTAACCCTCAATTTGGTTAAATCTACTCCATCCTTAACTAATATATCTCCAACGCCAATTTTTTTACCATTTACAAAATCCACCCTCATCAATTCCTTTAGCTCAATAGATTCAATATTTTCAAATATAGATTTTAGCATTCTCTTCATTAAGAAGTTTGGTTTAAGTGTTACAGTTAATTTCCTCATGAAATGATATAAAAAACCTTTTTTATATAAAATTGCCGTTTATTAACGGCTCAAATTAGTTATATTTTAATCATCATACTGTATATCAGGTGATGCAAAATGTATGTGAAATCAATGGAAGAATTTTTGTTTGAAAAAATTATGGAATGGACTAAAAAAAGCCAAGGTGAGAAAAATGAGCAGAATTGATGTACACCACCACATAATACCACCCGAATATATAGAAAGATTAGATAGCTTAGGAATTAAACAAAGTTTTGGAGTAAAATTCCCAAAATGGACGCCCGAAATATCTTTGTCTTTCATGAAAAAAAATAACATCAGAAAAGCAATAACTTCAATAACAACGCCGGGAGTTTCTTTTGGTGATAAGCAAACATCAAGAGATTTAGCAAGGCAATGCAACGAATACATGGCAAAACTAAAAAGACAGTACCCCCATAAGTTTGGAGGATTTGCGTCTTTACCTTTGCCAGATATTGAAGGGTCATTAGATGAGCTAAAATATGCTTTAGACAAATTAAACCTTGATGGAGTAGCTTTACTTACTCATTATAAAGGCAAATATCTTGGTGATGAAATATTTGAACCTATATTTGCAGAATTAAATAAAAGAAATGCGGTCGTTTTCATACACCCAACTGATCCAGCAGGGCAATATGATCCAAAACTAGGTATCCCTAATGCACTCATTGAGGCAACATTTGAAACCACACGAGCTGTAACAAATATGATTTATACTGGAGTTACTGACCGCTATAAAAAAATCAATTATATCTTATCTCATGGTGGGGGAACATTGCCCTACACAGGATGGAGAGTTGCCCTAGTAAAATACGGCCAAAAAGGAAAAAAGCCCCCATTTTTAAGGTCACTTTATGATTTCATTATTAAGGGGGGTCCTGAAAAAGGCTTAGATACCCTAAAAAACATGTATTATGATACAGCACTTACTGCAAGTGAGCCAGCTTTAAAAGCTCTTGAAGCATTCGTAGGACCAGACCACATCGTTTTTGGAAGTGATTTTGTTATGGCAAAATTAGCTCCAATAGTTGCAAAAAATCTTCAGAAATATGCTGGTTTTACTGAGTATGAGCATGATAAGATAGACTATATGAATGCTGTAACACTGTTTCCAGAGTAGGTTAAGATAGGATATAAAAAATGAAACTTTCCAAAAAAGAAAGAGGGATAATAAACAATTGGTGGTGTAATCTGGCAGATCAGGAAAGATTTAATGCGATTGTAGATTACTATCATAATAAAAAGGAAATATTAAAAAACTAGTAAGTATGAAAGGTAAAATATATGAATAATAAAAGAATATTGACTGTTATATTGATAGTATTAATAACATCTTTAATTATTGGTTGCAATAATACAGTAAGTATTGATAAAGATACTATTATTGATAAACCAACAACTAAACTAAAAGCAATTGATTGCTTGCCAGAACAAAGAGGTGCGGATGGATGCATTGAAATATACCAACCAGTATGTGGTCAAGTACAAGTTGAGTGTATAACAACCCCTTGTAATCCAGTTAAAGAAACATATGAAAATTCATGTAAAGCTTGTGTAAATTCAAGAGTGTTTTCATACACAGAAGGAGAATGTACAGAAGATAATGGGGTGAAAAAATGAAACTAGACAAAAAAATTTTACTTTCAACATTATGGATATTTGCAGTGTTAAATTATCTTTACGCAGATGTTTTAGGATTTTATAAGCCAGGGATGATACAAGAAATATTAACTGGTTCTGTAGAGGGTTTGACATTTACGCCAGTATTTTTATTGATAGGTGCAATACTGATGGAAACTGCAATAGTCATGGTTTTATTATCAAGAATTTTAAAATATAGATGGAATAGGATAACAAATATCACTGCAGGCATAATACACACTTTAGCAGTATCAGCATCGTTGTTTGTCGGAACGCCTGCCCCGTATTATGTCTTCTTTGGAACTATAGAGATAATTACTACTTTATTTATTATAAGGATTGCATGGAAATGGAAGGAGGTAAAATAAAATGAAAGAAGATAAAAGTTCATGGGCAATTGGTGGTGGGGTATTGTTAGGAATAGGTATTGGATTTTTTTTCCTAAGGGCAAATACTCTAGCATTTGTTGGATCAATAATGGGTGGATTAGGACTAGGCCTTATTATAACTAGTATAATTTCAAGAAAATGAAATGTTTAAAATGTGGGCATAAATGGAAAAGAACTAAATGGACAGAATTTGTTTCATTTTTTGCTAAATGTCCTAAATGTAGTTCAAGATGGTTAATGAGATATTAAAGGGGGTAAAAAAATGGAAATTGAAATCGCATATATAATAGCAGGGACAATGATCTTCACAGGATTCATTGTATGTGGGGGAATAATATATAGTGGACTGGAAAAAATTGCTAATGCAATAAATAAGAAAAAATAAAATGAGGTAGATAAAATGCAAAATAATAAATTAACAACATTAATTCCAAGCGTCATTGCATTATGCATGGGCATTGTAAGTATTATATTGCTAATTTTAAATGGATCTCAAGAAACAATTTTAATCCTTTTAGCAATTGCAGTACTTTGTTTGGGGTTTGTCGGAGTAAATAATTATGACTAAACTCAAAATAATTATTGGTTGGATAACAGCCATTATAAGCTTCCTTATAGTGGGTTTCTGGTCATATTGGGGAATTAATGAAGCTTTCCATGAAGGTTGGTATCATACCTCCCTTTTACAAAATTTATCACTAACTTTTATTCAATATTTATCAATTCCTGTTGTATTCTTAACAGTTTTATTAATAGCTATGAATTACAAAAAAATAGGCTCAGGAATATTTATTGCATTGGGAATATTTGCATTATTCTTTTTCAACAGCAATGCTGGAAGATTCTTAATCTTAATCCCGCTCTTGCTGTTTGCTTTAGGTTTTTATTTTGGTGAATTTAAATACAGAAGAATAATCACTTTATCATTTATAACAATCTTCATATTAATAACCCTATCTTTTGGCATCCCTCAATTAATTAGAGTTGAAAATAGATTTAATGATAATAATTTTGGATCAAGAACTATTGAAGGAAATGGAGTTACATTATCTTGGGCTTCGCAAGGTATTGGATTCCCCTTAGATGGAACAGATTGGCAGACAGCGGAAAATAATTGTGCAAAACTAGAAGGAAATTGGAGACTTCCAACAAGAGAAGAGATAGTTCGCTCAATGACAAAGAAAAATAATAATGTGCAGGGTGTTATTGATATGGAAGGAAAACCAAGTTATCAAACTACTCCTGATAAAGAGACACCTTTGTGGAACCCTAATTCACAAGTGATTTATTACTGGACAAGCGAAGAAAAAGATGAAAAAAGAGCTTACTTAGTTGCATATAATGGTTATATTTTAGATAGAAGTAAAACTTCAGGTGCTAATTATCAGGGCTATAGATGCGTGAAAAATATTTAATATCTACTTGTTCTTAAAGTATCGCTTCGCCCTTTAGAATGAACAGAACCCACTAGTCCTTAGGACATATAGTCTGCCTTCGGCAGAATTGATAGAACACAAATTTTACTCCGCGAATGCGGTTTTCCCACACTTCGTATGGGAAAAGAACTTAACAAGTTCTGATGTTAAATACAATAAAATTCTTACCCCTTAAGACGAGAACAAGGGTTTCCTAAATTTGTGAAAGGGGGCGGTTTTAAGCAATTTTCATATCTTCTATCAATAAGTTTCCAGAATGATCTAATTTAATATAATGGATACTAAATCTATTGAATCCATTATTCATATAAAATGTAATATGTATGTTATGCTCATTATCCAGTTTTAATTGTTCTGAGTAAAATGAGGGTACACAACTTCTAAATCCTTTGCAATTTTTAGGAACTGGTCTACTAAATATCTTTTTATTGAATACTAGTTCATTAGTAGAATCTAATTTTTTCACACACACAAAAGGAATTCCTAGAAATGATTCACTCACATCACAATCTTTTGAAAAAATATATGTATTCCCAGAAGAATCAATAGAATCTTTAAACCTAATAAATTGTTTTGGTTTAATATCTGGAATGTTTTCTCCCATAACTTTACTAGCTTCAGCACGTGTTAATTCGCTCACTTCAATTTTCCAATGTAGTGCTTTATTTTGGTGGATAGAATTATCTCCGCTTAATTCAATTAATTTGTTACTGTCAATCAAATCTTCATTGATTTGTTTAGCTTCACTAATCGCTTTAGCTTCTGAAATTATTTTTCCATTTGAGTCAACTTTCATCCAATACACCTTACCTATCTGAGGGAAGGAATTGGCGTTGAAATTCTCCATCTCACTTGGATCAAACCAAAATAAGCTAATTTCATTATTTTTGCTAATTAAACTAACGGGCTCATAAATGGAAAGACTTGAATACAATTTTTCCTTATTAACAATTCTTTTACCTTCTTTACTTATTTTTGAATAATATAAAACATCCCCTTGACCATCGTTCCTTTTTGTATCTTCAGTCCAGAACAGCTGTGCATTATTTTCTGAATCCACAACCAATGCTGGATGTGAAGGTCTTGGACTTATTAGACCACAACCAATAATAAGCAATAAAATAATGGATAATCCAAAAAATATTTTGATTTTCATATTAAATTAGTAATTAAATCAGTTTTATTTAAATCTGTCGATGATTTCAATTATAGTCTTAAAACCGCCCCTTAATGTATTTACTGGAATGGGCTACGCCCCTGATAAATGGAAATTCACATTTATTAACTAAAAGGGCAATTTCTAGAAAATGGAAGAAAGTATATTATTAATATTTTTAACTTCCTAAAAAGTAAGAAAATCTATTTTGGATCTGTTGTTCGCTTATTTCACCAAAAGAGGCACCTTCATCGTTAAAGCTTCGCATCATAGTGTTTTCATAAGATCTCCATTCCAAAAATCCCCCTGCACTAAGGAAACATCCTGAATCACCAATGCAATTTTTTCCAAGATCCCAATTAAAAAAGTTTGGATAATCAATTAAACATGTTTCAAATTCTTTTCGTATAGAATCATCACTGAAGTACAAAAGCCCCAATTCATTAGTATATGGTTCAATACAGTTATGTTTTAAATTTTGATAATCCCCATAATTCGCTGAATTTTCATTTAATGTTCCCTCACACCATTTTGAACAACCTTCAGAGTCAAGATTTGGTGCTTCGATAAAATTTACAATTAGGTTAATTGCATACTCATCAGCTAAAAGTCCAAAAGCGTGCCCAAATTCATGAACAAATGCTCTAGGTAGGTCATAAGTAAAATAATCTGGGATTTCAATATTATCTTGACAAATAGACATAAATATCTCATTATAAGATTGTAATGGTTCTATACTTGCAGTTGGAATTACACATGTTTCATTTAAATATACTAAAACGAGATAAGTTCTACTCAGATCAGACATCAATGAGTTTACGACTTCTTCTTTCGAATAATCTTCTTGATTATAATTTAGAGATATAATTTCAAAATGGTTGGCGTATTCTGAAAAAGGATAAAAATCTATTAATCCAGTGGGATTATTTTCTCCGAAAGTTTTTAATGCAAAATCAGAGATAAAATCTGAATCAAAATTAGAAGGCAGATAAACAATAGTTATTTTTTTAGATTCCTCTGACCTCTTTAAATAAGTTGTTGACAGAGATTCACTCAAAACACATGCACCCTCAACACATACTCTTCCTTCGTCTCCACAATCATAAGCAAGATTGGTATGTAATCCATTTTCATCACAATAATGTTCTACTAAATCGCCATTGTTATAAAAATCATTATATTCTCCTTTGTAACAGGTATCTCCACCTGTAAGATAATCAACTTCTGCACTTTTTCCAGCAGTTTCCCCTTTTTCATGATAATTCAAACCACCATCTGTATCTGTACATCCTATACAAGCACCATCCCTGCATAACTTACCTTGATTTAGACTTTCACATTTATGCAGTTTCCCATTAATTCTATTTTTATCTTCAAAATTACAAAAATATTCAATTACATCTCCATCTGGATTACAAGAGTCATTGTAAATCTCATTGGTTATGGGATTTGAAGTAAAACCTTTAATATCAAGATTTATCCCCCCATCGCTATCTTCACAAAGAAATTCACATACCCCCTTAATTTCATTCCATACTTGCCATTTTGGACAAATAGGATACCTTATAATTCCTGTTTCCTTCATATAAATCCCATACGTCCTACCTGCTTGAAATTCAGAAAATAATCTTTTTTTGTAATATGTGTGTTCATTATATGTTGCATACTTTTCAGTAGGATTAAAAAAAAATTCTTTTTAGAATACTCATACACATAATAATAATCTTCTTTAATAGATTCTAGCCCTTCCCCAAGACCCACATTTTTATCTTCTGACCAGGTTATAGTATTCCAACCTTTATCCAAATATAGCCCTTCATCAGAAAGAGCATTACTATCTATTGGACTAAGGTAATATGCTTTACCAACTATTTTATCTTCAGAAGGTGGGGCTAATTTTTCAGGATCTGACTGAGATCCAAATAAAAAGAGTGTTCCAATTAAAATCATAATAACAACAAAATATCTTATTTTCTTAAGTCTCCTCATTTTATAGATTAATAATAAGAAGTATATTTAAATCTTACTGCAAATTTTAGAATAAGCGACACCTTAACTTCTGTAACTAGAAAGAGGGTTTGGTCCTTCAGACATATAGTCTGCTTCACATAAATTTATTTAGAATGGCACACTCAAAATAATAAATTTATAATATAATAAAATCCAACAAGCACAAAAATAATCCCTACGATTTTTCTCATCCATTTCTCAATTATCTGAACTTTATTCATGATGCTGCTTAACTTTGAAATACTATAAACAAGGATAAATGAGAAGATTATCACTGGAAGCCCTGTTGCAAATGCAAATACTGCAGGAATTACTAGTCCATCCCCTGCTTTAATTGCTAAGGGGATAAGCATACCAAAGAATAATACTCCACTAAATGGACAAAATGCTAAAGCAAATATGACTCCCAAAAGAAAACTGCCTAAATATCCCTTATTTGCTAATTTTTCTTTTAGTTTATTTAGTTTATCGCTTCCTTTGAAAATTGATAACTTAATTATGTCTAGCATTACTATACCTATGACAACAAGTAAAGGTCCTAATATCTTATCACCATATGTTTGAAGGAAAAATGATATGCTTTGAGAACTAATTCCTAACCACACAATCAAAGAAGCGAGTAATGTATAAGAAAACATCCTTCCCAGAGTATACAGAAATCCAACTATCAGGGTATGTTTGCTGTTGTTGATCTTTTTTGAGACATATGCAATAGCAGTTATATTTGTTGCAAGAGGACATGGACTTAATGCAGTCATAAGACCAATAAAAAATGAAGCAACTATTGCTATATTACTAGTCCCCATTGATTCCATAAACGCCATTAAACTCATTTTAACTTAAGTCTCCTGAAAGTCTCTTATCGAGGAATCCCTTAAGATAACTTATGAAATCTTCCTCATCATTTATTTTATACCAAACATTTGTATTTTGTTCTTTATGAAATTCCCCATTGATATAAGTCCCAATCCATAATGAAGAACCAGTTGCACCATATCTTGTGCTTACTTCCCTATTTTCAGGCAATTCAGCATTAATAGATTTAAATTCCATTTTTCCTGATTCAAGTAAATCTGAATAATATGTATTAACTGTCTTTTCAGCAAATTCTTTGATTGTTCTACATGAAAAGCATTGACTTGCACCGTGAAAATGATACACTTCAATTTTTTCAACATTATCACCCATAATTGAGCCTTTTGCAAGAGTTCCAATATCACATGACATATCATCTGTACATTCCTGACTCTGCTCTGTCGTTGTATTGCATCCTGCTAAAAAAATCATTAGGGTTATTGTAAATACTATGTATTTCATTAAATTACACCTCCAAAAATATTTCCACAATTATAACCATTTTTTAATCTCTTCTTTATCTGCAACTTTCCCTGAACACTTGACTTCCCCATCAATAACTAATGCAGGAGTTTGCATAACACCATAGTCAATAAATTTTGCTATATCTGTAATCTTTAGAATTTCAGCATCTTTATTTGATTCTTTGACTGCTTCTTTTGTATTTTCTTCAAGTTGTTTACAACTTGGACATCCAGATCCTAATATTTCTATTATCATGCATATACACCATGCTTAATTTTCTCTTTTCTGTTTACAGGTAAAATCTCCTGTGAATCCTGATGTTATTATCCAATTCAGAAAGTCCCTATCCAATAATATCTTTACATTCAGAAAGTGTATGTGGATGTTCTGGCATTGTTAAATAGCAATGCCTATCCCCACCATGTTCTTTGATTACTTCTAAACAGTCTTTAGATAGATCTTTTTCCCCATAATCCAAACAATTGGTACAACACCTGGTTTCTTCTTTTGCATATTTTTGACTTGTACAACCAAGAATAGTAATCAATAATATTAATACAATAATGTAAACCGTTTTCATTCTGTATTTCTATATATTCTAATAGTATTTATATCTTTCTAGGCTTTTTCTGAACTCTTCTGACGAAGTTTGACCATATGCTGCATGGTCAAAGAGTTTAACAAGTTCTGAGTTACTTAAAATATCCATTAGGATAAATATTAACAATTAATGTTTTAATTGTTTCTTTTAAGAAAACTCATCATTAAATCTTTATTTTTAATAAAATTACTATAAATAATTTCATATAAAAACTTGAATTTATGTTCTAGAAAATAACTTAAGTCATATGCGCAATTAGAATAACAATCCGGATTGCATTTGTCAATTATTTTAGATAATTCTTCTTTAAATTTCAGAAGTGATTTGGCACCCATATCTACAAATTTATAATCACTTACAGAATTTAATTTTGCACAATGATATACAAAACCTTCTGGATTGACACTTATCGCATGTGTTTTCAATGTCTTGCAATCCCAGAATCTCTTCTTGTTAAAATATTTTTCATAATTTTTGAAGTAAGACGGGGGATCAATAATAGGATATCCCTGTTTCTTTCTCCTAATAATCAAATCCATTATTTTCTTCAACTTGGCTCTTTCTTTGTCTGTTTCAAATGTTAAACCATTATTGGCTGGCCATTTAGTGGCCATATTTAATGGTGGTTTCACAACTAAACCGATAGAGAGAGGTATGTTAGTTTGCTTACTGACTTCCAGTAATTTGCTTATATGATCAATATTTTGTTTTGTTATAACAGCATTGAATTTAATATGAACCCCATATTTTTTCCTACAATCTTTTAAATTTTTTAGCATTTCTGGATTTTTTATTAAATTCTTTCCACTAATACCCGTGTCAACAATTTCATCCATTGAAACATTAATTAAGTCCAATCCTGCTGTCCCTAATTTAATAAGTTTTTCTTTATTCAATAAAATTCCATTAGAAGTTATCTCTGTAATAAGATTCCTCTCATTACAATAAGTTATTGCTTCTTCTAAATGCTTCCAGACTGTTGGTTCACCCCCCATAAAGGTATAAACTGGAGCACCTAGCGATATACCCTTATCAACAATCTTTTTGAATGAATTGAGATCCATTACAGGTGATGAATTATCATGTTGAAAGCAGTATTTACAGTTAAGATTGCATCTTTCAGTGGGGGTTATATCAATTCCTATAATGCACTCTTTAAAGAAAGACTTAAAAAGTACTCTTGAAAATTTCATTAATTTGATTAGTTTCATTAATTCAAATAAAAAAATCGATTAAATATAAATGTTATGTTTTTTATGGGCATATAAGAGTTCTTGCCATTTATTCTGTTGACATGATGTAACGCTAATGTAACCTAATTGAGAAATACGGTCTGCCCCAATAATCTATCAGTCTCTGCCTGATTATCTGAATCAACGATCACCCTCAAGAGATTCTCTTCTGTCTTGGAGAACCTAAACCAGACAAAAGTGTCTTTATCGATAACTATCTTTAAGCCCCCTGTAATATCTCCTGTTTCCTGAATTTTATACTTTTTATCTGAATAATAATCCTTTATTTTCTTTTTAATAGTTTTATTATCTGCTTTCTTGTTAAACTTGATCTTCTTTTGAGTGGTATAATATTTAGGCAGTTCATCTATTAACTCTTTTAATGATCTTTTTTTAGAATTGATAATGTTTAATAGATATAATATTGACAAGATACCATCTCTGCATCTAGAAGGTGGAAGTATAACACCGCCATTGCTTCCCTCACCACCGATGGGGCTGTCTAATTCAAGTACCTTATCCACAACATTTATTTCGCCTACTTCAACTTCCTTAACAGTGCAATTATGTTTCTCGGTAATGGCCCTGACAACATTAGATGTAGCATCATTCGTAACAACAACCCCATTATCCTTACTTAGGACATCATCAACAATCAAAGCAAGTAGATAATTTCCATCTACCAGCCCGCCATCTTTTAATAAGATCTCAACCCGATCTGCATCAGAATCAAAACCAGCTGCAAACTCTGCATTTTCTTTATTTACTTCACTTTTTAGACCTTTTAATGATTCTTTATTTGGTTCTATCTTTCTTTTAAATTCTCCTTTTTCATCATTAATAATTATTATATTGTCTATATTTAATTTTTTTATTATCTCATCAAGAATTATGCCAGCACCACCATTAACATCAAGGATAACCTTAACATTATTATCAACTTTACCTACAATCTTATTTAAAAAATTACAATACTTATCAATAAGGTCATTATGCTTCTTGGTTATCTTTTTTATAGTTCCTTTTAATTCATCCTTGTATAGATGATTGTTCAAAAAATCAACTTCACTTAAACTGCTTAATTTTTTAAAACTGCTGATAACCTTATCCATATCATTAGGTCTAAGAACTGCACCGTCTTTATCCAAGAACTTAAATCCATTAAAATCAGGTTCATTATGAGAAGCAGTTATCATAATGCCACCATCAGCTTTGTATTCTCTGACACCTAATTCAACAGCAGCAACAGGCATAACTCCTACATCGATTATATCAAACAAAGAATCGACTATAGCTCCTCTTAAAGCTTCGCTTGAATCTCTGGTATCATACCCAACTACAATCTTAGGTTTTTTATTAACTTTATTCGTAACAAATTCATTAAAGACATAAGCATATCTTCTAGCGATATCATCAGTAAGATCCTTACCATAAACTCCCCTTATACCTGAAAATGACTGGATTAACATACTACTAAAGAAAAATCAGGTATTTATAAAATTAATGGAGTAGAGGTCTAGATATAGCAAAAGAATAGAATTGAATCACCAATCCAAAAAAGGCAATAATCTTTTCTCAGATTTTAGATTTCCTAGCTGTTTTAAATCAATGGGTTCATTAGAATTATTAAGCACGCCCCCATGTTCATAAGCTACCTTGATTTTATTCAATAGATAATCCCTAAATGGTTCCAATTCTTTTATATTATCATCAAAAAAATATTCTATAAGATTTTGTTCAATTTTATTTTCTTGTTGTTCAAGATTAATTAAGTCCTGAGATATATGCAGAAATCCCTTGATGCATTTTATATAATCCCCTTCATCAACTGGTTCAAGATTTATCCTAATAACTTCATTTTCACTTGTAAGCTTAAATTGTAAATGCTTCCAAGGATGTCCATGCGGATGATGGTGTATCATTGCTTCCTTGATTTCATTCTGAGACATTGTCCCTTCGAGAATATATTTAGCAGACATTATACTTAAACAATATCTCTCCTCAACTAAAGAATTTACCTCAGACAATTCCAATGTTAAATCATCCTCAGAAAATTTAACCTTAGACTCATACTCGGTTTCATACCTATTGTCTTCTAGATTCTCCTTATTTGAATATAAGGGCAATAGATAGATATGTGTTTTCTTGGCAGGCATTTTATCTTATCCTTTTTTGAATATCCCTGTAAAAAGATTCCATCGATAGTTTATTCCTGATAAAAGCAGATCTCCATTTCTCAATATTGAAGTAATCATCCTGAGTAGTTATTTCATATATCTTTATACTAAACATTTCTTCAAGTACTTGTTTCACCATAACTAGATAAAGTAAAAGATATTCGTGCTTATCATGTTCATATAGAATATTCGGACTCTTCCATGTGACTGTTTTTCGCTTATCTGCGTATTTCTGAGCACCCACACCAATATTCACAATTTCCAGGTCAATTTCCCATTCTTTAGAAAAACTTCCTTGTAAGTTTTTGTTTTCTAACATTAAATTCATCAAAGATAAGTCATTAAATTTACAAACAATCGAGTATTTATCCTGTTCAGTTTCAATATTAAAAGTTCTACTTAATTTCCCATATTTTGTCCCTATAAGATTCTTATTTTTAATTAATTTTGTTTCTGAATCTGTAAATGCGCTCTTCGCTAACTTTATAAGTTTCTTTAATATTTCTTCATGAGTATTTCCAGAATTTCCAAAACCCTCTAATTCTCGCTTAGTACTTTCACTAACCCTGATACTTGTAATTTTTTCTTTCCGAGTAACTTTAATAAGATTCTCCATTTTCTATCATATATTTCATATAGGGGATATATAATATATATGACATATATAAACCTTTTGGTTTTTATTATGTATTAGCATGATCCCCAAACTCAACAAAAAACAACAAATTTTTTATACATCTTAACATATAATAATCATATATAGTATTGAGGTGAATAAAAATAGAAGAAAACCAAAGTGAAGATATACCAGCACAAGCTGAACAAGCTGAAAATATCCAGACTGAACAACCTGCAAACAAAGAAACTATGACTTTGGGGGGAAATATTACCCTAAATAATTTCCAGGATATAGAAAAATCAAAACTGATCGTCTTAAAAAAGATAATCGGAAACTATACAAGGCAGATACAAGAAAAGAAGAGCGACTATGAAAAACTAGTAATAACATTAGAAGGGGATGAAAATAACGCAACCATAAAGATAGAATTAACAGCAGGTGGCAATCAAATAACTTCTGAAGACACGCAAAAGAATATATTTGTAGCAGTTGATACTACACTAAAAAATATTATAGACCAGATTTAGGGTTGTGTATAATTAGTTTATAATCTACTGTACTAGAGAAATACACTGTATTTATTGTTAAGCTCCTTTAATCTGCAATAATTGCATTAATTTTAAAGCTTTTAGTTCTTCCCTTAGCCTATCAACTTCTTCCTTTAGTTCATAAACTAACTCATAGTTGTGCTGGATATTATTAACATTCTCTTCAACAATACCAGAAACATCAGTAATCTGACCAAACTCAGATCTAATCTGTTTTATCCAAGAATCAACATTTTCCACGAAATTCCTTGTTTCAGTTTCCATTGAAAATACCTCGTTGTTTTAAAAAAGGCGAGTAGTGACACATAGTTTTTGGTCTTATTTTTGTTTTTATTCGATCCTCACTTACGTGTCACAAGCCAAACCCTGCCTCATTTTTTTAAGTTCTTATGCCTTTATTTGGGAAATCAGTGATTTCCCCATAATTATACTAGTATACTAATCTGTATATTAGTGATATTTAAACCTTTTGGTTTTAATATATGGTGGAATATATATGTTGGAGAATAGTTGTTTGTTGGTTGGTTTAAAGAGGCTTTGGCTATAAACCATACAATCCTATGTTAAGTGACTAATCAACCGTTATTTTAGAACTTCCCAACTGTTTGCAAAAGAAACTGATATATGAAGTTTATGGTGTCTTTCAGACGAGAAACAGTCAAAACTTTGTTTAAAAGATGTTAGACAAAATCGAGAAAAAAAGGCTAAAAAACTAATAAGGGCAAAAACCTATTGTAGATCTTTATGATATAAAGCAATAATATAAACTATTTCTCCTTCAACTTTATAAGCTAATCTCCAAGGAGAAATGTATAACTCACGAGTTCCCTTTCGATCAAATCTCATTGGCTTTCCAATTTCAGGATTATCTCTAATTTTAGAAACTTGTTTTATAATTTTCTCCTTAACAGATTTATCTTTAATCTTTTTGAAATCTTTCTTAAAATTCGGATCAAAAATTACTTCTACCACTTTTTCATTTCCCTAAAAAACAAAGTTTTTTTGGGCCCAAAAAATCACCATTTTTTTAGGGCATCAACAAAGTTATCAAAATCCATCTTGATACCTTTTCCTGCTTCAATTCTTTTCCAAGATTCATTAGTCTTTTTAGCAAACTCTAAATCTTCTTTTAGAGTACTATCTAACTTATTGGCTTTCTTCATAATTAATTGGTCATCATTTTGGATTATTAGAAGTTTATCTCCTTCATTCATATCTGTTCTCATTTCAGTAGGTATTACAACCTGCCCTTTGGAACTCATTTTTGTTATTGCAACATCCATCTATATCACCTAAGTAAGATTAATCTTACCCCATATATAAATGTTACGGTTTTTGCTTCTTGATTTCATTACTTAATGTATCACTTCGTTCTGCAATACGCTTTTTCCTCTGAGTCATGATTAAATAAGATACCAACAAACAACAAAAATAAATCGTCGAAGTATCGTCGATACGATAGCTGATAGTTTATATAAATTATAAACATAAACTATATAAATAACCCTGAGCGACTCAACCATCAAGGGGATTCAAATGACAGACTATGATGAAGAAGGCGACGAAACAATTTATGAAGAAGCAGGAAGAGAAGATTTGGTAGAATCAGATGAGATGTCACCAGCAGAAGAAGCATTCATGAAAGGCTATGAAGACGCTGATAGTGAAGTGGATGAAGTTGATGCAGAATCTGAAGAAGAAATTGAAGAGTAATCCTGTACAAACCATAAATTTATAAAAAAATAACTTATTCTATAGACTTATGAATCTTATAAATAAGAAAACTACAGCAAAGCTTCCGACAAAGTATTATGGAGAATTTACAATCCATGTATATGAGGATAAACAAGGCAATCATCATGTGGCTTTGGTAAAGGGAGATATCAAAGCAAAAGAAAATATCTTAGTAAGAATCCATTCTGAGTGCTTTACAGGTGATTTAATACATAGTTTAAGATGTGATTGTGGTGAACAGTTAGAATCTGCACTAAACCAGATAAATAAAGAAGGAAATGGGGTTTTGGTCTACCTAAGACAGGAAGGTAGAGGAATTGGCCTATTAAATAAGATGAAATGCTATGAATTACAAGATCAAGGCTATGATACAGTTGAAGCAAATGAAAAGCTGGGATTTAAAGCAGACCTTCGAGATTATACAATAGGTGCGCAAATACTGGCAGACCTTGGAATATCAAACATAAGACTACTGACAAACAATCCAAAAAAGATCTCTGGGCTGGAGAAATACAATATAAACATTGTTGAAAGAGTACCAATTATAATCGAGCCAAACAAAACAAATAAAAGATATCTAGATACGAAAAAAGAAAAACTAGGTCATATGCTCGATAAAGAAGGGGTTGTTAAGGGTTAAATCAATCCATTGAATTAGTAGCCTCAAATATTGGGTAATCCTCTCTTTCTACTAAACATCTAAAACCCCTTTGCTCAAGATGAATTTTAAGGCTCCTAACTGGGTAGCAACTAGCGGCAGTAAATATTCTTCTCTGATAACCACAGGTTTTCAACAAATCATCCATCTTTAGGCAAGTCTCACCATCTTCGGTGCTCTGATCTATAACCACTGCAGTATCTGAACCATTAAGCAATGACTCGTCAAAAGGATACACTCTTGCTTCACTATATCTTCTCATACCTGATCTTTCTTTCTTATACATCACCCAGAGATTCTCTGCTCCCACATCATTGCTTCTTAAAAAACTTGTTAAATATGCACCATGAAGGACAGCCATACCCATTGGAGTAAAAACATCCACCTTACTAGTTAAGAAAGGCACCAAAGATGCTAAATTTACCTTACCTAAGATAGGCAAAAAAGAATAATGCATCCTGAAATTAGCCTTATTAATATGAAATTCTTTTTCAGCAAAAGGAATCATTAATGCAGTATAATGTTCATCATATAATTTTTGTAAAAATTCCTCTTTTTCATCTACACCTGAATTCTCATCAAAGAATAGTCCGATTCCATATTTTAAAAGGGGCATTAAGGTAGATTCAAATCTTGAATAGGCTTTTATTGCTTCTCTCCTGCCCAAATTGGAAGAATCTGGCTGATTGATTAATGTATTAATTGTATAAGCTACAGGTACAAGCATCTCAAGCAATGCATCTTCTAAAGTAGGATTTTCACCTAAAAAAGTACGGAATTGTCTTAATACTTTGCTCATTTTATAAACACTTCAAAACTAAAAGAATAACAAACTACTTTTAAATCTTTTTAATAGTTAATCACTATAAAGTAAAAAACTAAAACCTCAAACTATGCTTGATGGTTTAGAAATAGGAGATTTCTAAAACCTAAGCACATCCATAACCCTGGCTATATCTTTCTCAGAAATAACAAATAATGTATCAGTCCATGTACTCATTGTTTCTATGATATTGATGCCATTCTCAGCAAGTAATGTGGTTAAGTAAGCGATAACTCCTGGTGTTTCTTCCATGGCATCTGAACTTTTCAAAGTAACTTCTGCCAGATCCCCTGTAAATCTCAAGATCTTAGTCTTAAACAATTTCTTTATCTCATCTCCAAACTCTTCAGCTGTGATCAAAGTCATTGTTGTGCTTCCTTCAATCACATTAAATACTTCTGCTTTGCTCTTGATCATTTTCTGCAAATCAAGCAAATGATTGAAATAAATATCCTTTTCAATAACAACTACAATGATTTTATTCTTAACTTCAAGCTTGCTTTTAGAAAGAATCTCGATGATCTTATCCTCAAGAACTCTTTCTTTCTTTACCTTCCTATAATAACGTCTGCATGCAATCAATATAGCATCGAAATTCTTCTTCAGATCAAGGTCTTTATCCTCAGCAATCTGTCTGGTAAGGGCAGAATAATTGATCATCCCTTTTCTCAAACAATCCTTGATGCTTGGATGCTCCTGAATATATCCTTCAGTCAGTTTAGTGATACTCATTTATCTCACCTTCTAATTCATTCAAATTGTAAATACACCATTTCCTATTTCTGCATTCATAAGAAAACGATAAAGAAGAAAAAGATGTAAGCAATTTATACAATCTTTGCCTTTCCTTAAATTCTTTTGAAACCTTGCCATATTTTTTATAGCCCTGCAAAAATATTTTCTCAAGCTCAGGCTTATTCTTAAACATCCACAAACTTGTCTTGGCGAGGTCTAGTTCATTATGACCAGCCATTGCCCACTCAATATCGATTATCCCGTTTATAGCACCATTATGGACTAAAATATGGGAAGCATGATAATCCTTATGTAATAGACAAGGCTTAGAATTAATCTTTAACAAAGATTTATTCTCATCAACAATCTTCTTGATATTCTTCTTTAACAAAGCAGATTTAGATGGAATCTTCTTAAGCTTTTGCTTGACATCATAATAGATAAAATCTTCCCACATATTAAAGCTGGGCTTGATCTTGTCTCCAACAATCCAGCCATAGCTTGGAAATTTTATAGAATGAAGCTTTGCAAGTATCTCCCCAGATTTTCTAACTAGTTTCTTATTATTGACTGAAATTTCCTTACCTTTGATCTTGGTGATTAAAAGATAATCCTTGCCTGTCTTAACAACATTAGGAACAGGTATATCTGTTTTCTTAGCTATTAGTTCATACATATATGCTTCTTTTTTTATCTTCCAGAAATTATCAGAATGTATCCTTAGAACAAAATCCTTACTTTTAACCTTAAAACTATAAGTATTATTGATAGCCCCTTTGCTAAACTTCTTAATAGAGCTTACCCTAGAATCCGGATAAATCCTATCTAATATTCCCCCAACTTTGATATTCATTGAATGTGATTTAACGACTAAACTCCAGACCTGAACTTCTGATAAAATCAATTACCTCTGGTTTCATAATTACTGAATTAAGATCGATATAGTCTGTTAAGTTTGTCTGCATTTTAAAAACACCTTAATCTTAAATAATAAAAAAAGGAAATCCCATTTTGAGATTTCCACCAATGTTATAATAGTTTTTTATGGAGCGTCTATATCTGACGTCTGTGGTACTCAATCACAAAGATACATCGCTCAATCTATACCTTAATATAACTTGTATTTAAATGTTTTGTTTTGGACATAATAGTTTAGAATAAGATTATAACCCAGTTTTAAGACAAATGATGTTATTTAAGACAAAGTGATTTATTTGGAACAATGGTGTCCAGTAGTAGAAAAACCAAGATTAGGGTGCTGTATTGCATAGACAGCACAATTAGTTTCAAATTCAGCCCTAACCATAGGAACAATACCTGAATCAGGAACTGCATGATATCTAATAAGTAAATATCTAGATTTATCATCCTTATGTTCTAATAGGATAGCCCTAAACAAACCATCTTCACCAGTTTTATAATGAGGAAATTGTTGACCAATAACCAATAAAGGATTATAAGTTTTAGATGACAATGACTGAATAGGATAAGTAACTGATTTACAACGACCATCATCCATCCTAGTAAATAACTTAGGTGCACCCCTATCGATTGGGTCTGTTCTTTCTCCAGAAAAAACTTGATTTCTGTCATACAAACGAAGAGTAGAATCGACTATTCCCTGGATATCTTCAGGATCTAATACATCCTCTAGATTAGCAACATATCTACCAATAACCAACCTATCAGAAGGACTGATACGACCATTATGGTCAACAACTATATCTTGTATAGCTTTATCAGGTATAAATTGTCTTAACAAAGGTAATTGTCTATGTTGATATATATGATTTAATCTATCAGCCTGTCTAGCTTTAACTAAAAGCGTACCACCATCCAAAGATTCAGCAGAAGTAGATTCCCATAATGGAGGTAAACCTTTAAGAAACTCAGCTGCCCGCCTTAAATAGTCTAAAGTCATATCAAACATAAGAAACAGTTCTTATTTATAAATATTCCTAATTATACCCCCTTATAGTGATTACAATACTAAAATAATAACAAATAAGTGGTTT
>Ga0257124_1000868_pt1 | contig 27284 bp, 34 predicted proteins | sample SI106_150metaG_FD_190154 | JGI IMG/M metagenome (GOLD analysis project Ga0257124, IMG submission 190154) | Marine microbial communities from Saanich Inlet, British Columbia, Canada - SI106_150 | ecosystem: Environmental > Aquatic > Marine > Inlet | place: Canada: British Columbia | collected...
AGGACATGTACCTTTTACGGCAGGACGTCCGTTCTTTAGTTTAGTTTCTTGGGGATCTTTGATATCCCTTTTTTCTCTGCATTTTACGCAATATGCTGTAACCATTCTGAAATGAATCAAACTTGATTGTATTTAGGCAGAGGCTGTGAATATTATTTAGCTATAGACTAGATACGCGTAAATTTTTTCATGCCTCAAAAAACAATAATTCAAAAAAATTTCAATAAATTAAGACATTTTTTAGAAAATTATCAACTAGATTGATCTAAAGTATGTTTTTTCTAGTATTTTACAAGTAAATGATAATTTGTAGAAAGATTATCAGTTATAACCTCCCTCATTATAAAATAACAAAATGGCATCAAAAAAAGGAATTCTAATTACAATAATTATTTTAGCTGTAATTACTGGTGCAAGTTTTCTCTTTTGGATTGTTCCACAAGATAGTGAATCTACATTTGTTGTATCAGACTATGAAGGGTATATTGATGGTGTAAAAAATATTCATGAAGTTTTACAAGAATCAATTAACATTGAATATCAAAATCTTCACGACGGTGAAATTTCTCCTAGTGATTATGATGTAGTGGCAGATGTAACTACATCGCAAGTAACAGCTCAAATTAGTGAATTTGTTACATCAAAACCACCACAAGAGTGGCAAGAAAGTTACATTGGGTACATGGAGGCTTTGAAAAAATTCAATGAATACATTATAGAAACCAAAATAGCAGCAAGTTTGATTGAAAAAGAAAGTGGAGAGGAAGAAATGGATGAAACTCTACTAAAAATAGAGATGTTAAAAGAAGAAGTAAAAGAACTAGTCAAGAAATCAGATGAGTTAAGACCTAACTAGCCTCAAGACCTAAATTTACTAATCATAGAGGTTGGAAATCGTTAAAAAGGAATTCTGTAATAAAAATAGAATGTCTCAGCACTCTAAAAAAGTTGAAAAAGATGTTAATGCATCTACTGCAAACAAACTACTCGTAATTTGCATTGATAGAGACAACGATGTGGGTGAAAAAGCAGGTATTGTCACACCAGTAGTTGGTAGAGATGCATGTATTGAGGCAGCACAGAGATTAGCATTAGAGGATCCTGAAGATGCAGATTCAAATTCTATTTTTGCTGCAATCAAGACATATGAGGATTTAATCAGTAAAGGGTATCAAGTAGAAGTAATTACGGTTGCAGGGGTTCAAGACAGAGGAGTGCAAGCAGATGAGAAAATTCTTGCAGAAACTAAAAAAGTCTTAGAAATGTTTCCTGCAAATGGTGCAGTTATTGTTTCAGATGGGGAAGATGATGAAAGTGTTATTCCAGTAATTCAGAATGTACTTCCAGTAGTATCAGTTCAACGAGTTGTAATGAAGGTGAGTAGAAGTGTAGAGTATTCCTATGCAGTGTTTGGAAAATATCTAAAGATGCTTGCGTATGATTCAAAATATTCAAAATTCTTTTTAGGAGTTCCAGGAATTCTTTTGTTAATTGGTGGTGTTGCAACCGTATTTGGGTACACTGCAGAAATATTTGCAGTTCTTGTAAGTATTTTAGGTGGAGCATTTTTGATTAGAGCTTTTGATATTGATAGAGTGTGGTCTAGTTGGTCAAAACCAACGCCGATGGGTTTTATCAGAATGTTTACAACAGTTGCAGGGATATTACTCATTTTATCATCAGTGCCAGCTGGAATTAGTGCGATTGATTCAGAATTAATTGGAACAGACAAACCATTAATTGAATTAATGACAGATAAAATGGTAATAGGACAATTCGTTGCAGGGATATTACCAATTTTATGGATGGGTATGGGTTCAATATTTGCAGGAACATTACTTAGTAATTGGATTGGTGGAGTACCAAGACAGATTAGTGATATTTTAAGAATAATTGTTTTAGGAGCTCTATATCCAACAATTATGCAATTTACAAATATTATGATTTATGAGGACAATTCACTTACTTTGATTCCACCGTTAATGGGAGGACTGGCAGCAACCTTGATTTCAGCTACAATTCTCTTTAAAAAATATAGAAAACATAAAGATCAAGAAATGGTTTCAGATTAGAATTAATCATTGGAAAAAATTCTGAATAACACTGATATCGCCTATCATTTGTCTAGTATCAAAAGGTGATAAAAAATTAGTAAATTAAAAGAAGTAATTCTACAATTATCAGGATTATACAAAATATATGGAAAAAAATTAGAAAAAGACATCCAAACTGGCGATATTCCAAATCATGTTGCATTGATTTTAGATGGGAATAGACGATGGGCAAAAATGCACCTGAGAATGCCAAAAAAAGGACACTGGAAAGGAGCTGATGCAGTTGAGAATCTTCTTGATTGGTGTGAAGAATTAGATATCAAAATTGTTACACTGTATGCATTATCAGCTGAGAATTTAGATAGAAATGATGAAGAGTTAGAATATCTTTATGAATTGATTCGAATGAGGCTAGAAAAATTATACAATGATCCTAGAATTCATAGATGTAAAATGAGAGTTACAGGTATTGGACGAATTGAATTGTTACCTGAATCAATTAAAGAAATTTTAACCAAATTAGATGTTGCAACAAAAGATTATGATAATCATTTTCTAAATATTGCATTGGCATATGGAGGACAAAATGAATTAGTTGATGCAGTTAAAAAAATAGGAGAAAAAATTAAAGATGGATCATTATCAGTTGATGAAATTAATAAAAAAGAGATCGAAGCAAATCTTTACACATCATATTTACCACAATCATCACCTGATATGATTTTACGAACATCAGGCGAGAAAAGACTAAGTGGATTTCTAATGTGGCAAAGTGCATATAGTGAATTAGTCTTTATGGATATTTTTTGGCCAGAATTTAGAAAGATTGATTTGATGAGAGCAATTAGAACATTTCAAGAAAGAAAAAGGAGAATTGGAAAATGATTGAAGAAACATCAGCTGGAATTGTACTATTTAGAAAAGAAAATTCAAAAAATATGTTTTTACTATTACACTATCCATCAGGGCACTGGGATTTTGTAAAAGGGAAGATGGAAAAAGGAGAAACAACACACCAAACTGCAACAAGAGAAACTGAAGAAGAAACAGGAATTACAGATGTTACATATTTAGAAAATTTTGAGGAATGGATTGAATATAATTTCCAATATCAAGGGGAGTTGGTTCAAAAAAAGGTAGTATTTTTCTTGGCTGAAACAAAAACAGAAGAAATTAAAATTTCACATGAACATTCTGGATTCATTTGGACTGATTACAACTCTGCAATGGAGAAAACTACATTTGATAATGCAAAGACAGTGTTAACTAAAGCACAAGCGTTACTATCAAAGAGTGGATAATTGTAATTCTTTTGCAACTGCAACTGGGTTTTTAGAATTTAGTATTGTTCTACCGACAATTAGATAATTTGTTCCAGATGAAATTACTTCAGTTGCATCACCACCCTGAGTGCCAACACCAGGAGAAAATATACTCAAATTTTTTCCTGCTTTTTTAGAACAGTATTGAATAATTTTTGGAAAAGTTGCACCAACCACAATTCCATCAACTTTTGCAGTTAATGCCCAATTCAAAAACAATTGGTACAGTTGCTGTTTTTTTCCCATTTTAATCTCCATATCATATGACAATTTAGCCTCAGGTGCACTCATATGACATAAAGTGATGACACCTTTTTGATTTTTGTGAGCAGATTTTACTAAATTTTTCAAACTATCAAGACCCATGATAGGATTAGCAATAACTGCATCAAATCCCAGATTCCAAAGATGTTCTGTTGTCACTCGATTTGTATTTCCAATATCATTTAGTTTGATATCAGCAATTGTTTGCAAACCAAACTGATGAGCCGTTTTGTTAATTTTGATTATTTCTTTAGCACTTAATGGTAATAGTAAATGAAAATTTAATTTAATTCCACATAGATATGGATGTAGTTTTTTGATATTTTTGATTGTTTTTGCCTCTAAATTTTTCACAGAAGCATCATAATCATTGGCAAGTATTACCTTACCATTAGTTTTTGAGATCTTTGATAATCTAGTTTTGAAGGTGGCCATAGTCAACGAGAGGATGAGTGTCTTTTAATTTAATTATTTTGATATATGAAAAACCATGTTCAGAGGGATTATCTACAAAAGTTGGCTCAGAGCCATTAGTTGATGAGAATTTCAGGAATGGTTTTTCTGGATCGTTATTCAATACAACATGACAATAGTAGGAAGTTCCCTCATCATTGAAATTCATGAAAACTCCTAAAAGCCATTTATCATTATGTGGAAATAGAAATAGCGGGAACGGAACTTCATCAAAACCCCAAGTAAGTTTTGCAAGACTAGATACATCTTCTAATTCAATTGGTTGATATCTATCAAGAGTTCCATTTCCAGGTTTCAAAGTTTTTGGAAGGGATTTGATTTTAATTATTGGTGAATAAAGTTTACTTGCATCAGAGGTAGAATCAACAATATCAGATTCTTCTTTTCCACCTTTTAGACCATAACAAAGGTAATGACCGTGATTCTCTAGAGGAGTATAATAGACAATTGGTTTTTCTTTTAGAACATCCATTTGTACAGATAAAATTTTTGCACCATGATAATCATGTAAAAAAGATACACGTGGTGCACGTTCTAGTGCACATACGAGTCTAGAAAATTCTAAAGTAGAATTTACTTGTACGTAACGTGGTAATTTATCAGTAACAGGTTTTTGTAAATTGTCCACGAGGATTTTCTGTAGATAATCAAATTAAACTTATCCAAAACTTTGGAGCCTAGTTTCTTCTATCAACAACATCATAAACACCAGGTCCAGTTCCAATAATTGTAACAGGCGTGTTTAATTCATCTTCAATATTTTTTACAAATGCTTTTGCATCTTCGGATAATTCATCATAGGAAGTTTTACCCTCACATTCTGAAAATAAAACATCTAATTTTGTAATTGAGATTTGTGTTGCACCATTAAGCATGATTGCACGCCTAGCTAAATCAAAATCAAAGTCAGCTGCACGTCTTTGACGACCAGTAACAGTTCCAAATTCAGACCATCCTTTCTTTTCTGCATCCTCTATGGATAATTCCTTATCAAGTGGACCAGTACCAACTCGTGTGACATATGATTTGAAAACTACAATTACTTCATCAACTTTTGTTGGTCCAATACCAACATCAGCACAAATTCCAGAAGCAGTTACATCTTTTGAGGTTACAAATGGATATGTTCCATGCCATAAGGAAAGAAACGTTCCCTGAGTACCTTCAATTAACACATTCTCATTTGCAGAAATTGCAGAGTTTATCTCAAGAGGAACATCAACAACAAGTGAAGATAGAGAATCAAAATCTTTTGCTAATTTTAAAACTCTCATGGCTCTATCAGAATTTGCAGGACCAGTTCCAGAACCAGTACTACCAATTTTTTCTTTTAATTCACCTTTAGAATCTCTCTCTAAATGACTGGCTTCAATAACACCACAGTGTTTATCAATAAATGAACGACCAGTTACATTAAAATCCTCAATTTCTTTTTTTAGTACATCAGGGTTAATTACAACACCAGGTCCAATCATCACTTTAGCATTTTCATTTAAAAATCCACTTGGAAGCATTCTGACCTTATACACTTTATCTCCATCTCTAATGGTATGACCGGCATTTGGACCAGCACCACCACGAACTATAATTTTTGGATTATCTTTAATTGCCAAATATGAAATAATTTTTCCTTTTCCTTCATCTCCAAAAAATCCGCCAACAACTACAGTAGATGTCATATTGTAGAATTCGAATTGCGTTTATTTAAGCTAAAGTGTTTTCAAATGATTTTATATCCAACAGGAATTCTTTGAGATCTATGGTTGGGGAAAATTTTGCAGGAAATATCATTATTAATTTGGCTAGTCTTCCAGATTTTCTAAGAAATCCAATTTTGAAAAAAAGAATGGTGGAATTTTTTTCATTATCAGATCCAGAAAGAATAGAGATCATAAATAACGCCTTAGAAGCAGGACCTACGATTCCATTTCCAAACTTTTCAAAACTATTCAAAACATGGCTAAAAATTTTAGCGACTCTTTCAGAGGAACAAAGAGAAGGGCTATTTTCTGCATATATTATTGAAATATCTCAACATCCACAAAAATTGATCACCTTCAATTTGGATGGAATTTTAGAGATATTTTTAACATTAGAGAAAAACGAACAAGAAATTATCTCAAATACAATCAAAAAAATTATCAATAATTTAGATGATGAACAGAAAAGAAGAGTTTTACTAGTTGTTCCAGATAATGCTAAAAAACACTTAAAATTTTAATTACTCTGGAGGTTTTTCAGGATTTCGATTATCCTCATTTGAATAATCAATTACTTCACCTTCAGCAGTCAATACACCTACAAAGATTTTTTCGTGTTTTTTTAATAATTTTCTATGATCGAGCATAGACATGTCAAGTTTCATTTCATTCATTACCATTATTTGATATTCTTTCCATTCAGCCCAACATTTTTTGCAAGTAGGATACTTTGATGCAACAACACCGAGATCTTCATCATCGGGAATGGAATTCGTACATTTTGTGCAAGTTCTACTCATAAAAACAAGGGATAATCGACTCTTTTTATTTTTTTGGAACACCATGTTATATCCTAGAAAAAATGAATTGAATTATGAATATCCAATGTGAGGATTGCAAAGGAACTGGTAGAGTGAATAAATTTGGATGTAAATCATGTAATGGTACTGGAACTGATGATATCGATCCTAGTGAGTTAATTAGACAAAATAGAATCAGATTGGCTAGAAATTTACCAAAATTAGTTAGAGTGTAAAATATCTAAAAAATCATTTCAATATATTCACCATTAATGATGGTTATCCATAGTTTGAAACTAGTCAATAATTAGCAAGATTTTGAAAGTAAAGTAAATAATTAACAAAAACAAATAATATTCATGAAGATAAAATGCCCAAAATGTAAAGAAGGTGCTGAATTAGCAATGGATTTTTCTTCTGTAATATGTGGTTCTTGTGATTTGGATATGAGTTATGGCGAATATATTAAATTCGTAGCACATAATGAACAAAAATATTCAGATATTCTAGGAGACTATACAGGTAGTACTGAAGGTCAAACTGCAGGTTCGTTGGATGAATGGGATTAACAACTTTGTGAAATCATTCATCAGATTAAAATAATTAGTTAAACGAGTTTCTAAACGTAATTGGAATTTTTATTAGAAAATATTCTCAACTTGATTGGATTTTTGGTAGGACTTGCCATAGGAATAATGTCATTAATTGGATTTAGAAATACAGGTAGTCCAACATTATTTAGATTAACATTAGCATTTTTTTCAATTAGTGCAGGATTTTTTGTAATATGGTCAGGATACATGGTAGAAGACTTTGTTACAAAATCAGGAAACATAGAAAGATGGATTCAAACAGTTGGAATAGTCATACAAACAGTGGGATATTTTTTCATTGCATTTTCACATAGTATAAAATCATTTTTTCCAAAATCGAATTATTTTAGATCAGTTGGATTTTTTCCATTATTCTTAGTTTCATCTGTACAATTAGAACATATTTTCAGATCAGTTTCATTTATTTTGTTAGTTTATGGCGCCATTGAAACAATGTTATCATACTTTGAAAATAAAAACAAAGGGGCAATTTCAGTTGCTGTCGGATTAGCATTCTTAGCGTTAGGCGAATTTTTAGGATGGTATTCATTTGTGTTCCCAGATTCAGTGCTATATCCAGTATCAATGATAATTAAAATCGCAGGATTAATTGCATTATTTATTCCAGTAAGTAAAGTACCATTAACTAAAATAAAATTTGATGAAGGATTAGATGATGATGAATTAGATGATGAATCATTAGATGATTTAAGATAATTTCAATCTAGGCTCAAAAGTTATCAAAATTAGAAATTTGTCAAATTCTTTTATCTTTTTGGTATATTGGAAAATATCAATGGCCTCTCATAGAAATTAGTAGACAATGAAAACAAGAGATGGCAGAATATAGAACACATATGAAAATTATTGGAGATATTTTAGCTACAACTAGAGATGATCTTCAGGATGAAGATGGAGCAACAGTAACTTATCTAATTAGAAAAGCAAATATTTCACATTCTAGAATTTCAAGAATTTTAAAGACTCTAGTATCACAAGGGCTTTTAGAACGAATTGATTCACAGGGTTCAAATAAATATAAAATTAGTCAAAACGGTAGAGAATTTCTTCAAGCATATTATTCATTTACTAATTTTGCAGACAATTTTGGTCTAAGTATCTAATCATCTGTTTCATCAATTTCTTCTAATTCATCATCAAAATCATCTTCAAAACCTGTTTCGCCATTTTCAGAAGACATACTGCACAAAAGAAAAGATTCTACTATTAAAATTTGTTCAAAAGTAAATAATAATTAAAGAAAAAATTACCAAATCAATATTGAAAGTAAATTGTGATGAAAAAAGCATCGAGAGTGCTTTTCAAATAATTAATGATGGAGGTATTGTGATTTTTCCAACTGACACAGTGTATGGGATTGGGTGTAATCCATACAACAAAGAGTCAGTGAAGAAAATTTTTGAAATTAAATCAAGGGATGAATCAAAGCCTTTTCCAATTTTAGCATATTCAAAAGAGATTGCAGAAAAAATTGTAATTTTTGATAAATTTACAAAAAAAATTGCTGAAAGATTTTGGCCAGGACCACTAACAATTATTTTAAAATTAAAAGATGAGAATTTAAAAAAATCATTAAATCTAAATGATAAAATCGCAATCAGAGTTCCAAATCATAAATGTACTTTAGAATTATTGAAAAAATGTAATTTTCTAGTTGGTACTAGTGCAAATGTTTCTGGTCAAAAAGCATTTACAAATCCAGATGAATGTTTCAAAAATATTCAAAATTATGATATTTTTGTCGATGGAGGTATAATTCAGAGTGATTCTGAATCTACAATTATCGAAATAGAAAATGAAAAGGTCAATATTATTCGAGAAGGACCTGTGAGTAAGGATGAAATCCTAAAAATATGAATCTAATAATCACTTGTGCCAGACATCTGGAACCAGAAACAGAAGAAGAATTAATGTCGATTTTAGATGATTTTGGAGATTCTGAACCAAAGATTTCAATTACAAGCATGTCAGGAATCTTGACTGCTGAAACAAAGCTTGACCCCATAGAAACGGTAAAGAAAATCAAAGAAATGATTCTAGATGAACCATGGAGTGTTAGATATTGTCTAAGAATTATACCAATTCAGAAAATTATTGAATCACAAATTGATGAAATTGAAAAAACAGTTTCAGAATTGTCTGAGCAAATTTTAGATGATGAAACATATAGAATTTCCATAGAAAAAAGAAATTCCGACTTGTCAAGTAAAGAAATTATTACAAAAATAGCTGATAAAATAAAAAATAAAGTATCACTTGAATTTCCAGATAAAGTAATCTTGATTGAAATTTTAGGGAATAAGACAGGGATATCCATACTAAAAAAATCAGATGTACTAAGTATTGAAAAAACTAAACGTAGTATTTCAGAGTAAAATAGCTGCTTTTTCTACCAAAATATCTTCCAAAGGGGTTTTAGAATAAACTACATCAAGTTGTTTTTTTGTAATTTTGAAATTTTTTTGTAGAAACAAAGTATTATTTTTTGAAAATAATGTTGTAGACATCGGCAGTAATTCTGCGTATAATGAATTTAGTGTTTTTTTATTTCCAATTGCAATTAAAATGAAATTAGTTTTAGGTTTTATTCCAACAGAAAGTATTGCTCTTGAAATTTGTGTAGTTAATGCAAAACGCATTAAAATATCAACTTCAAGTTTTTTTGAAAGTAAAATATCATTTTTTTCAGATTCCAATGACAGGCTCAATATTTTTTTTAAATGTGAATTATTAATTATAAAATTACTTGAAATTGCCTGAAGTTGTATTTTTGGGTATTTTTTTCTTAAATTATCAATAAATTTTACATCAATTGTTGTTTGGCCTTTAATCTCAATAATTTGAATTTGTTTCTTTGTGATTTCAAAAGATAATTTTTTTGATGCTCCACCATGAATTACTGGAATAATACTCACAAGATCATTATTTTTTACCATTGTATCCACACCATCCAATGCAGAAGAGTCAACTCCATTAATTGCAATTAAGATATTTTTAGTATCAAGTTCAGGGGAATTGGCAGATTTTAATTTTAATATTAAATCAAGTAATTCTTGAACAGGTATATCAGATTTATCAATATGTAATTGTTCTTCTGGAAAAGATTTTTTTGCTCCACCAACAAATTTTACAGAAATCATACTTATCTAATTGAAAATATTGAAATTAATATTTTATTGGTTATTCAGTTTTTTCTTCAGTTGATTCAGGTGTTTTATCAACTGATGCTGCTTCTGTTGCAACTTCACCTGGAGTTTCATTAGAAATGGTTATTGTTTCTGCAGTTTCTTCAGTAGTTGTTTCAGAAGTTTCCACTTGCACTTCTTGCTCTTCTGGTTGTGATGCTAATCTTCGATCTTGTTTAATTTTTTCTTCACGATTTTCTTTTTTGATTAGTCTTGTGATATATCCAGTAACTTCATTTTTTAGGCTTTTAGAGCGTATGATAGAAATTTGATTTAATGCTTTTTTATTATCAGCAAAATCTTCGCCAAATTCTGACTTGTGTTCATCAAGTACTTCAAATGATAAACGCTTAATCCTATTCACATTTTGTCTAAAGAATAGGGTGTTTTATACCTATATTCCAAGATATGATTTTGAATTTGTTTCCAGTAAGGTTGCCACCTCATCAAATGTTTTTTCAAGAATTTTTGATGCAGAAAAGATCACACTTGGAATAAAGCTAATTTGTCCAGATTTTGATTCAAAACATCTGGAAAATCTTACAGGTCCATCAGTTTCAACAAGGATTTTTGATTCATCTGTTTTAGACAACAAAGTTTGCTTGTCATTGGCATAAATCATTACAGGACCAAACGATACAAAAAAACCCATATCCATTGCCCTTTGGAGTTGTTTTTTACTTCCATCAAACCAATGAAGTAATGCGTGTTTTGTATTATAACTAGTCATAATTTCAAAAACATCATCAAGACTTTTTCTTGAATGAATTGAAACAGGTTTGTTGAATTTTTCTGCTACAGTTAACAAAGATTCAAACACATGAACTTGTGTTGTGTTTGTATTCTCATAAGTTGGATCTAATCCTATTTCTCCAATTCCAGAAAGTTCATTATGATTTTCTTCAATCATCTCAATCATTTTTTCAACATTATCATCTGCACATTCAGGATGAATCCCAATAAATGGCAAAACAAGATTATTTTTTTTTGCAAGATTTAATGTTTGTAAAGAATTTTCAACATCCATTGAAACACAACATGCTTTTAGATTTAGATATTCCATGCCTTTTAAGATAAATTCCATATCTGGAAGATATGCAGGATCAGACAAGTGTATGTGAGAATCAAAATACCAAGTCATGCTTTAGCATTTCTTAAAATAGTCTGTATAAATCGATTCCTTAGTGATATTTTTTCACTCATTATCTTTTTTCGGAAAAAATTAAAATAAAATTCATGAAATCATCTGAACTTGGAATGTCTGCAATGTATCGGATTTTAAAGAAAGCAGGCGCAGAAAGAGTAAGTGATGAATCAGCTGATGAATTAAGAAGAGTTGTAGAAGAACTTGCAAATAGTATTGCAAAAAGTGCAGTAGATATGACTTCTCATGCAGGTAGAAAAACTGTAAAAGGTGAAGATGTAAAGTTGGCTTCAAAGCCATTTAACAAATTCTAATCTAAAGAGTTTAATTGTTCATTTTGTGTTTTTTAAAACGGTACTCTGGCAGAACGGTTATGCGTGAGCCTGCAAAGCTTATACAAGGGGGTTCGACTCCCTCGGGTACCTTGCTATTTCGCAAGGCACTGTTATTAAATTCAGTAACACCGTTAGTGAAATCAGTAACATTTGAATTTTTTATCAAAGGTAATTCAGAATGAAAAAGAGTTTGTAATTTTTTTCGGATTGTGTGATCAAGTACTCGTTTATGAGCATATGAAGGGATAAAATTACCTCGCAGATATTCTCTTTCTGTTTTACTTAACATATTGTTACTTTTCTCCCCTCAATGTATTTAGATCTTGATCAAATATTGAAATTATGGGTAAACTTGAATGAATATCTCAAAAACTGTTATTTACTGTAATTCGATATTTTATTTATGAACTTATTTTTCTTATTTACTTGTGTATTGAGTATTTTGTTAATTTCCTCTTTAATTATTCCTGCAAATGCACAATCAGATCATCCAAATCTCATAGTGTCTACTGAACATGTGAATGATTCAATTGTTAATAAATTTGATATGCAAATTGAGGATAATTGGTATGAGGCTACAATTCCTACAAGTTTTCAAATCATGGAAATTATTATAGATGATCCTGAAATTTCAGATATTACCATACTACAACCTGAACCAACTGTGAGGATTGATGGACAAAAAGTACGTATGGTTCAGTCAACAGATGGAAAATGGTATGGATATGTTGCAAATTTACATGATGTAAAATGGGCAGATTCTACTGTATCTGTTGCAGGGACTGGTTTTGATTTTGGTGAATTTTGTGCATCTACAACAAACGAAATGGTGTTGGGAGTAGATTTTGGTGAAACAGAAGGAGTAGCAATTGCACGTCCATTTGTTGGAACATATCCTTCCACGAATGGAGATGTTGATTTTCAACCGTGTTCTGATGGCAATATTTCATCTGGAATAATGATAAACAATGTAATCCGTAATGCTCCTCCACTAACTTTGTCTGAATCTATACCATTAGGTCAAATTGGTATTAGTCCTAATATTTTTCCAGTAATTCAATTGTTCAATAGTATGTATGACATTACATATGAAAAAAATGGTGAAGTTCAAGTTGTGTATGGGGAACAAGCCAATGAATCATCTGTATCTTTAAGTCATTCGTCATATTCTGATGCTGTTGAAATAGCTGGAACTGATTTTGAATTAATATTCAAACAACCACAATTAAACATAGATCCAACAAGTAAAGATATTTGGACATTCTTAATTGCATCAGAAACAAATTCAAAGATAGCATATAGACTATTTGATCAAAATGGAAATTTTGTAGATGATGGAAATAATCCATATTTGATGGCAGGGAATGAAAGGCAATTAACGATAAATTCCATAATGAAACTTCATTATGAGTATAATCAAAATTATTACAACCCACTCCCATCACCATTTCAAGCAAAATCTAATGGATTTCAAACTTTAGATAGTGATGGAGGAGTCACATCAATTCCTTCTACATATGATTTTATTACAGTTATTGAAACGGACAAGAATAGTTCAATATTTACCACCATAGATGAAAATGGAAATTCATCCGTATCTTTGAAATATAGATCTGACAATAATAATTCAATTTGTGAATTATGTATGTACAATTTCAAAGGAAACATAGGAGGTCACACGGAGTTCAAGGTACTTCCCACTCCTCCAACTTTTCTAACTGAAACTGTTACCATTACTGAAGATACATTGTTACAGTTACCACTTGTGTTTGATAGAGAAACTTCATTTGGGTATTATAATGTGCATGTAACAAAAGATCCTCACGCAAATGAAATATTTTTATGGAATACTATATTTCCTGATGATATTCTTACTGTGGGTTCAGGATGGTATGGGTGGTATAAAGATAGTAATGAAGGATTAGTTGAAAGAGAATGGTATGAAGTAAAGAATATAGCAAATTTTAGAAATAGTGGAGAGGATTTATCCAATACGAATTTAATTTATCTTCCAGAATCCAATTTTGTAGGAACATCAGAAATTTCATTGTATATTTCAGCTCATACAGGAGGTTCGTATAATCATAATCCATTATATCTTCAAGGAAAAACATCAACAATTTTTGTTGAAATAATACCCGTAAATGATGCTCCAATTACACAACATCTAACAAAAGTTGGCGATGAGGATATTCCAATTAACATTGTGTTGTTAGCAAATGACGTAGATGGAGATACTATTACTTTTGAGGTTATATCTAATCCTACACATGGGACACTTTCAGGCAATATGCCAAATTTGACATATACTCCGGATGCACATTATTTTGGTAATGATGAATTTACATTCAATACTAATGATGGTGAATTAAATGGGAATGTGGAATCTGTAGTAATTACAATAAACCCTGTTGCAGATATTCCAACAGCTAATGCAAATTCTGATCAAAGTGTAGATGTTGATTCTATTATATCACTTGATGGAACACAAAGTTATGATAATGACCCTAGTGATATATTGACATATTCATGGATTCAAACTGCAGGAGATCCAGTAACTTTAACTGATAGTACAAATATCACACCTCAATTCACTGCTCCAAGTAATAATGGACAACTAACATTCATGTTAACTGTAAGTGATGGTGTAGCAACAAGTAATCCTGATGTAGTTAACATCTATGTTGGAGAATCAATCCCTGAACCAACTGTACCTCCAGCTCCTTCATCACTTAATACAAATCCAACAAATGAAACAGTTGTACTTACATGGCAAGCCACTGATGATGGGGGTTCACCAATTATTGATTATGTTGTAGAGTACCAATCAGAAAATGATAATATCTGGAATGTGTATAATGATGGAACAACCTCTAATACCATGTCAATGATTAGTGGTCTTGAAAATAATGTGTTATACCAATTTAGAGTGTCAGCTGTAAATTCTGTTGGAACTAGTACTGTGTCAAGTTTAATTTCTGCAACTCCAATTGCAGTAGAAACAATTGAAGAAACACCTGTTGATAATACGCCAATAACTGAAATTCCAACTGTTGATCCTGAACCAACTGTAGAAATTCCAGTTCCAGAACCTACATTGGGAATTGCATCATTTGTAGATGAATCAAAAGATCCACAAAGTTATGTTAATAGATACTTTAACGAACCAACATACAAGGAATGGTTTGATGAGAACTATTCCCACTACTCTTCAATTTATCAAGCAGTAGGATTGGAAAAACCATCAAGTATTGAATATACCTCCGAACCCATTTCAGAACCTATCACAGAACCTGAACCTGTAATGGATGATGAGATTGTTTTTGAAGAAACCATAGTAGATGAAAGATCAGTACAACAACAATCTATTTCTGAGAATTCAAGATGTCCTGTAGGTGAAGAATGGATTGAATCTGCTGAAATATGCATGATACCTGAACCTGTAATGGATGTAGAACCTGTATCTGAATCTACAAGTAGTGAAAATATCTTTTGTGGTGCTGGAACTCATGCAGTAAATGGGATTTGTGTTTTAGATAGTTCTACAAGTAATGAGTCGGGTGGTGGTTGTCTAATTGCAACAGCTGCATACGGTAGTGAAATGGCTACAGAAGTTCAACAGTTAAGAGAACTTCGAGACAACACATTACTTCAAACTACATCTGGAACTGTATTCATGAACACGTTCAATGATGTTTACTATTCTTTCTCACCAATTATAGCTGATTATGAAAGAGAGAATCCAATGTTTAAAGAAGTGGTAAAAATGACAATTACCCCAATGATTGCATCACTATCTTTAATGGAAAATGCAGAATCTGAAAGCGAAGTGATATCACTTGGATTATCTGTAATTGCACTCAACCTTGGAATGTATCTTGGAATTCCAGCTATAGTTGTGATTGGAATTAGAAAGAAATTATAACTTTCTCAATATGACATGACAAAAAGTTTAAAAAAATAATATTTTGTATGTGACCTATCCTAAATGAAATTTAGATGTTAAACTGCGTGAAAGTGTTTGAAGATGTATATATCTTGAAAATGAAAAAATGATTTTTTTCTATATTGCCTTACCACAATCAATCTGTTCCTGTTACACTGTGGAACTGTTTGGTGTATCAATACAATATTCTGAGAGTCTAATTCTATGTGTATTGTATCATTACAGAGGAGTTTCTAGTGACTAACACCCAATCAAACATTTTGTATATATGACAATAAAATAGATTATTTAGAAAAAGTGGGGGTGTGTATTACCCTATGGTGTCCATCCTCATGTGATTTTTGAATATTATCTAAGGATTCATCACCAACCCAATTCATGTTACAGTCTTTACACTCATACCTGTTAGAAGAAGAGGAAGAATATGAGGGGGACATGGATTGTTGTATGTCCTCCCACAAATCTTTGAACTCTTTTCCCAAAAACCATTCATACTTTGATTTGATAGATATGGTCTTGATGGGTTTTGTTCCAGTTTGAGTATCTGTGATGTCTGCTAGTCCTATTATGGATAGTTGTTCCATCTCTTTGAGTGCTGTAGTCTTTGATAGATGTGCCTTTTCCTCAAATTCTGTAGTAGTTAATGTCCCACCATTTACCACTAACATTTTGAAGAGATCAGTTCTCTGCTTTGATGCACTGGAAAGGGCAACTGGAAGTACCACTCTCAAATCATCTTGTAGGATATAGTTTCTACCACATACTACTGCATGTCCCCTTGCAAGATTGTATAGTGCGTTACTTGCTCTTGATGGATTCTCGATTGTTGGTGTTTCATAGTTATAGTTTGAACCACCTGATTCATGAGTGTGCCATGTTGGAACTACTGCTCTAAGAGATGCAAGAGCAGATGCTACTTTTGTAATTATCTTCTTGGTGTGAAGATCATCTTTGGATATATTCCAAATTACTTTCCCATCTTTAAGATGAGGACAAGTTTCTAATCCATCCCAAAGTTTTGTTATTTCTTCTTTACACTCTTCAAGTTTAGAGTTGTAAGTGTTGTTTCCCATTTGAGATACCATCTGTTTTTCAAACTCTTCATCAGAGATGTTGTCTGCAGGTATTCTAAAGAAGTACATCTTTGCTCCAAGATTACCAAGTAGTCTCCAAACCCCATGAGGAATATCAACTACTGCACCTAACCACATAAAGTGATAGTCTCCAGAGTATCCTCTTTGACCATGTACTCCCGAATCTGATGTGTATCCTCTACCATCAAGAATTCTTGTTAACACTCCAAAGTGTTCTTGTATGTTTTCAGGTTTTGCAGAAAACAACGGTGCAAGTTCTGGAGTGATCATAGTTTTGTGTCTTATCCGTGGTAACAAATCAACTTTGGACAAATCTTTTTTTGTAGTGTTTGCAGAGTGTGACACAAATGCTCTTGGAGTAAATGAATCAGATTGATAAGAATCAGGTAAGACACTTACTATTTCTAGAGTAGTTGATTTGAATGATGATGGACTTCCCATCATAATCAAAGCAAACACTTGTGTGATTCCCTCAATTTTTAGCTGTGCTTTTACTGATAGTAGAGTTTCGACTACGAATCCTCTTCCAGTAAAGTTATCATCTACTGTTGTTACTAATTTGGAGAGAGATTTCTCCATTAGTTTCTGATGTTCTCCTTGAGATAGGGACGTCACAGGGGCAGTTTTTCTAAATTTACTTGCTGAACCCTCGCCTAACATCTCAATGATTTCATGCCTATTTTCATTACATGTCTCAAACACTTTGTCATCTCTGTGGTCAGATTCTGCACCACAAAGTGAGCATTGAAGATATGTCATTGGATTTGATCTCCTATTTGTTTAGCAACATTGTTGCCTGAGATGACTATCGAATCAGCTAGAATTCTAGCAACAAATCTACTTCGATTTACGTCTCCCCTTTTCTTGTCTATTTCATCCCAGAAATTTTCTGGTAATGAGATAGTTCTTTGTGTTATCTTATGTAACATGTAAACTAAATAAATAAAGTTAATAGTATACCATAGTGTTAGAGTATGGCATGCTATCAAATTCCTATGTAAAATCTAAACCAATGATTGAGACTTTATTTCCTTATGGAATGGCAAATATCTTTGTAGGTAAAAAGAACAAAAATGCAATGGACATAATTGCAGGTCTTGCACTCAATGGAAAAAGCGATACATATGAATTAGCAAAATATGTAATTCATAAAGATAAAGATTACATTCATGCAGTAATGAAAATCAGTAATGTTACACGTACTAGAGGCAATGTATTTCATAAATTAATTGAGGGCAGGCTAGAAAAGAGAACAGGAAGGAAAAAAATACCTACACCGTATTTGGGATTAGTTGAAGAGGGTTTTGTATTCGAGTTTGAAAAGCAATTAAATTCTAAAAATAAATTTATTCCAAAATATTATTTGACATTAAAGGGGTGCATTCTCGCATTAGGTTTTAAATTTGATGATGATGAATTAAAAATATTTATTGAAAATGCGTCAAAAAATTATATTGTTTTTGCATATCTTAACATGATTTTATTTAATACCAGTATGAAATTCATTCGAGATATTTTCATTACACCATTACAAATCAAAATAAAACAAAAATATTTCAATTTAGATTTAGATATTAGATTTTATTTTAGTAATATTGCAGAGTTATCCGAATATTCATTGGTTAGAAAATTTAAAAATTTGATAACTCGTTATTATAAAGAAAATAGAGATATGAATACATCTAGAGAATATCAATATATTGAAAAAATGATAGATTGTACAAAATACTATGAGAAACGACCTAAAGATTATGAAGACAGATTAGTTGAGTTTTATTTTCCTAATGAAGATGATGCAGGAGTTTATGGAGAACATTCTGAAAAAAATGATTTTAAATTATTGTATAAGGTTATGAGATCAATACATTATGGGTATTTCACTGCCAATAACCATATTCTTACACCTACACCTAGAAAAAAACTTCCCATGTCAAAAGAACTTCGAAGACATAAGAAATACAAAAAACGAAGTAAGGAAGATATTAAATTGTTGAAGAGGTTAAAATCCCAGTCCAAATTTTAGTCCATTTTCTTTTATTGTTACTCATCAAGGGGAGAAAGTAATGTCTTTGAGATACATTTCCTCGTCTTCCTTGCATGAATTCAGCTAGTAGAGGATCTATCTTAGTTGCATTGATTGTATAATTGAGTTTTCTTAAAAATCGTAATTCAAATCCTAAATCTTTCTTATTGATGTAATTATAAAGTCCACGACTTACAGTAAATGTAATTTTTTCATGTAATGAAGGGTGACAATATACAGAATTTGCTTTCTTTGTTTTTCGATCCCAGAACAATTCCATGACACCATCACGACATAATTTTGAATGTCCATTAAAAGCACGCATAGCTTCTTCAGATCTGAGTCCAGTACTAAGAGCAAATTTTGCAAATATGGAATATCTTACAGGTAATTTATTAATTATTTCAACTACTTTTTCAATTGGTAGATTCTTTGCATGTTCATAGTTGTAAGAATTATTTCTTACTGTCCACTTGATCTCTTTTCGTTTCAACCAAGTTGTAAATTGTTCGTGAAAGAATGTATCATATTTGATATCAACATATCTAGTAAGTAATGCAAGGGACTTTATGATTTCAAGTTTTTTTCTATTGTGTTCCATAAAGACAAGTTCATCAGTAAAGATTAGATGAAAATGAGAATTAGCATTGTTAAACATCTTTTTTGCATAAGCTGGATGACGATCAAAATATAACCATTTTTTAAAATCGTCCCAATCAAATTTTTGAAGAAATGATTGAAAGTTATTTCCATTGTTGAGTAAAGGTACAAAAGGCGTGAGCCAAGTATCAGCTTTTCGAGGCAACGCCTCTGCAAAGCTTATACAAGGGGGTTCGACTCCCTCGGGTACCTTATCCTACTATGACTTGTCCTTTCATCCAAGGATGTAGTGTACAAAAATAATCAAATGTACCGGATTCATCAAATGTAAGAGTGTACGATTCAAACGGATCTAAATGTCCACTATCAAAAAGTTCAGTTGGAGTTTCATAAAATCCTGAAGTTACACTGTGAAAAGCTGAGTCTTCATTTACCCATGTTACTTGTTTACCTATTTCAATGACAATTTTAGATGGAATGTAACATCTATCAGTCTCCTCACATCCAGGGCGGGAAACTTTTGTTGGCATCACAACATCACCAATAATAATTTGTTCATCTACATTTTCTTCAACATTTTCTTCAACAGTTGAACTGGGAAAAGAAAATGCAACACCTACAAGAATTATAGCGCCAATTATTCCCAGAATCATTATTTTTTTTAGCAAATCACATCATATCCTAAACAGAGTTATTACATAATTACCAAATTCTCTAAATATATAACATATTAGAAAATGAATGTCTCAAAATTCAAATGGGTTATTAGAATACATTCCAGGTTCACGTGCACTATTAATCCAAAAGAAATCAAGTCCCCCATTAGATGGATTTAGAGAAAATATTAGTGAAAGTATTCAGGAATATGCTGAAAATTCTAAAAGTGAAGTTGAGAAAGGAAATAATTTTCTTCAATGGGTTTTAACCCGTGTTTTTGAGGCTACAGAAGATGATGCTGCAGATGCAATTGTGGATGGTGCAAACGATCTTGGAATTGATGCTTATCTTCCAGTAGATTTTTCAGATAATACAATTAGATTATTTCAATCAAAATATGGTACATCTCACTCACTTGAAGCAATTGCAAAATTCAAAGAAGATGCAAAACGATTACTCACAAAAGACATTACAAAAATGAGACCAGAGTTAGCACAACTAGTTACAAAAATTAAAGAAAAAAATCTCAAGGTAAAATGCTGTTATGTTACAAATCAAAAAGTAGAGTATGAGGATGAAATGGTTGAAGTTATTGATGAAGAAAAAATTATTCAAAACTTGTGGGATAGAATAAAAAAACCTGCAGCAGGGAAAAAATCTTCAATTAAATTAGAGAGAATGCTTAGACATGAAAATACCATATTAGGAATTTTAAAGTTACGAGAACTAACGGAATTTGTTAGTAAAAGTAGAGACTATGTGTTTGAATCAAACATCAGACAATGGATGCAATTCAAAACAACAGTTAACAAAGGATTACGTGAAACATTACAAAATAATCCGAACAAATTTTTCTTTTACAATAATGGAATAACAATTGTAGTTAGTGACTTTGCAGAATTGGGTGAAAATATTATTGAAATGCATGCACCACAAATTGTAAACGGTGCACAAACATCAAATTCAATTTTAGATCATTCAAAGAGAACAAAAAACATGGACGGTTCAATGACAGTTACTATTATCAAAGCAAATGATGAAGAAGAGCAAAATAATATTACAAAATATAGAAATTCTCAAAATTCAGTTAGAGGAAAAGATTTAGTTTCATTAATGGATTTTCATAAATCTATTAAATCACAATTGAGAAATTGTGGTTATTTTTATGAAATTCAAGCAGGATCTTTTGATACAAAATCAAAATCAAAACAATGTGAATATGTGGGTGATTCAATATACAATAATTATCTTCCAGATAATCACAAGAAAGTAATTGTTGCTAAAGATGCAATACAATCACTTGTAGCAGGAATTGAACAAAGACCAACTGAAGCATACAGTTCACCGGCTCAATTTTTACCAAGAGGAAGTAAATATGATGATATCTTTAATGACAATTTAAAAGATGATTATAGAATTTTGTTATATCCATATCTTGTTAAAGAATTTGCAAAAAAATCATTAAAGTATGGAAAAAAAGGTGGACATAAAACAAAAAGGTATTCAACATTATTTTTTGTTGCAGTATATTTCAGAATTCTACACAGGAAAATTTTAGAATCAAAAGGGGATTTTAAGACGGATGTAAGAAAATTAGAGCCTATTTTTCGTAGTTTCAAGCTTAATTCTAGAATTTTAAAAATTACAGATGTCATTGTTACTAAATTTCTTGATGATACAGTAGTTGATGATGAAATTGAATTAGCTAATACCAAACATAATTTCTTTTCTCAACATGTCTGGAATGATACAATGCTTCGTGTAATTGATAAAAAAATTAGACAAGAAGAAGATGAAATATTAGCACTAAAAAAACTTGCAAATAATTTATTTTAATTTTATAGGTAGTAATCCAACCAAGTAAAAATCTTGCAGGAGGTTTACATTGGTCAGACTGCCTACCTAATCTCAGTAAAAACTAGTATTATTTAACATAATTTTTGTTATAACAATAATTCTAGAATGTTTTTTATATAGATGAAAAAGAGCAAAATTACTTCAATGTCTAAAGATAACTGTGCTATTTGTAGTGAAAAAATTGAAATTCCATTCAAAGCAATGGAAGAATGGAAAATAGAAGGATTACTTTGTGGAAAATGTTATTCTAAAAAACTCCATGAACATTATCCCGGAGAACACGTTAGAGTAAACAAAGATTTAGATTAATTTTCTTTTGAATACTTGTTAACATTAAGACAATTCCAAGTTAATGGATCATCTTTAACATCTTTTTCATCTAAAAATTTAATATCAGAAATTGTTTTTTTTCTTTTTGATAAATTCACTTGGAAACTAGAGAATTTTTTACAATCACAATCATTAAACAAACATACATCATCATCACCTTCATCATGATCTCGTGCTTCATGACTACAAGCACACATTGCATTTTTTTTGGCATCATCAAGAGTTTGTTTTTTGTATACTCCTAATCTTAGATATGCTTCGCCTCCATGACCTTTCTTAAATCGTTCATAATGTTCTGATTTTGGTAATACTTTGAAAAATGATACATTAGTTGCAGGCTTTTGTGAATCAGAGCCCAAGATGAACCAATAATCATCACCAGTTTCTACAAATCTGATTTTAATGGATGGATCTACCCACCAATGAATAGTATCATTCCAAATAGTCATAGATTCTTTTCTTTCAGTAAATAATGGAACAACATTCATTCGGAGATCATAATACCTGTAAGCTACTCCAACAAAGTCATCAAACCAAGGAATTGATGATTGTGAGGAAGACATTGTTGAAAAATCAGGTAGAGTCTATTTATCTGATCTGAATGCATGGTAATACCCTTATATCTTGGTTTTAAACAAAATACACATGGTATCTTACAGAACAAGTATGCAGATCGTAGCAGACTTACTTACAGTTACTGAACAGTCTGGACAAGATGGTATCAAAACAACATCTCTTCTAACTAAAGCAAATTTATCACATTCTAGATTATCAAAATTCTTAGCAAATTTGACTGGTGCAGGTCTAATTAACAAAATAGAATTTGATGGTAAGAATACTTTTGTAATTACATCAAAAGGTAGACAATATTTGGAATCATATGTGAATTTTTCAAGTATTGCAGAATCTTTTGGTTTAGAACTTTAAAATCTATTTTTTAGATCTTCTTTTTGTATTTGCTTTTTGCCGTTCTTTTTTGTCTTTATAGGAACTGTAAAAGATAATCACGATAATTCCCCCTATAGAACCATAAAACAATGGGAGTAAGGGAACTGGTCGTAAATCACCAGTTAAAGGTGAAATAAACGCAATTGGAATTCCAACTACCATGAAAATTAAAAGTACTGTAAGATACTTGTCCACAGTTTTGATTATTTACAAAACCATATATCTTTTTGATTTTACACAGTTACAATAGAAGATCATGGCAAAATTACTTGAAATAATAGGATTGGTTCTAGTTGCAATCATGTCATTGAGTTTTGTTGGTGCACTACAACAATTTGGAATAGAACCAGGATTAAAAACAGTATTTTGGATTTGTGCAGCAGGTGCGTTAATGATAATCATATACAGAAAAAGGAAAAGAAAACAAGAAGAAAAAGAAAATTAAAAAAATTAAACCGTAATTATGAAATGATCAGCTAAAAATCAACCGACAGATCTATAAAGGATAATTTATCGTTAGTATAAGGGGAGCATGACAGAACAAACTAAACAATGGTGGGAAGGTTTAGGAACAGAACTAGAAATAGATATCGAAACCTTCGATGAATAAAAATTTTAATTTTTAAATTATTTTATAAAATAAAAGCCTTGAACGGGGTACGAGCCCGCGACCTAACGCTTACGAGGCGTTCGCTCTACCAGGCTGAGCTACCAAGGCATGTTTGGACAATTCCATCAGAGTTAATAAAAAGTCTCTCAGAGTGGGATTAATTGAAAAAGACAATATCAGGTATTAGAGGAATTTTTGGAGACGATCTTAACCTAAAAGATGTATTAGAATTTTGTAATAATTTTTCATCGTTAATAAAATCAAAACAGTGTGTAATTGGAAAAGATACAAGACCTACAGGTTCTATGATTAAAAAAACTGCTAGTGCAGCTTTAATGAAAAATGGAATTGATGTATTAAATTTAGGAACAGTACCAACTCCAGTAGTTTTTAGAGAATCTAGAAAATATGGAGCAGGATTAATAATTTCTTCATCACACAATCCAATTCAATGGAATGGATTGAAATTCATAATTGATGGTAGAGGAATAAATGAACAAGAACTACCACAAATAATTGAACATCAAGAAATCCCAAAATCAAGTATAGGTATCGAAAGTGATATTTCATCATCATACATTGATGATGCTCATAAGATCATTGGAGATATAGAAAATCATCCCGAAATTGTTGTAGATATTGGTGGAGGGGCTGCAAAAGGATTTGCTTCAAAATTATTAGAAAATTTAGGATGTAAAGTTCAAATTCTAAATGAAGATCTGGCAAACAGCTCTAGAGGGCCTGATCCTACATATGATGAATTATCTGATTTGAGAGCAGCATCAATTAAGAAAGAGATCGGATTTGCGTATGATTTGGATGGAGATCGCTTAGTTGTAGTTAGAAATGGTGTAAAACAAACACCTGATGTAACATTAGGGTTAGGTGTTGCAAAATCATTAGAGTTAGGATACAAAAAATTTGTTTTAAGTATAGATTCAAGTGTATCAATTGAGAAATTTATCAAAGAAAAAGGAGGAACTGTTCAAAGATCTAAAGTGGGAGAAGCAAATGTTATTGAACTCATGTTAAAAACATCTGCGCAAGCTGGTGGAGAAGGAAGTAGTGGTGGTTTTATTTTACCTGAATTCAATTACTGCAGAGAAGGGATTCTCACTAGTGGTTTAATTGCATCAATGTTAGGAACTACAAAATTTAATGAGATTTTAAATTATATGGAAAGTTATTCTCAAATAAGAGACAAAATCAAAGTTGATTCTGAGTTTCATGACAAAGTAATTGAAGAAATGAATTCTAAATTTTCAAAAGAGTATTCAGAAACAAACACACTTGATGGGATGAAAGGGATAATAGATGAAGATAGTTGGGTGTTGATTAGAAAATCAAACACTGAAGACATCATAAGGGTTTCAGCAGAATCAAACGATAAAGAAAAATGTAAAAATATTGTAAATAATACATTAGAATCAGTGAGACAATGCTATGACAAAGTTAGATGAAACAACAATTATCAAAATTTTCCAGAGAAAATTTGGCAATAAGAGATTTGTTTCAGAAGATGTAGAAATTTTCAACATTGGTAAAATCAAAATTGCTGTAAAAACTGACACCCTAGTAGAAAGTACAGACATTCCATCAAAAATGAAATTGTTTGATGCTGCAAGAAAAAGTATTGTTGCATGTGTAAGTGATTTTGCTGCTAAAGGAATTCAGCCTCAATATGGAATAATCTCAATGAATTTACCAAAGTCTATTTCACGCTCAAAAATAGATGAGATTGCCAAGGGATTCAAAAAAGCATGCAATGAATATGGAATCTCAATACTTGGTGGAGATACCAACGCAGGCAAGGAAATTGTGTTTAATGTGTGTATTTTTGGTGAGACTAGTAGTATTGTAAGTAGAAAAGGTTCTAAAAATAATGATGTAATTTTTGTAACAGGACCATTTGGTTATACATCTGCAGGCTTGAATATTCTTCTTGGAAAGAAAAAAGGTAAAGCAGGATTTGTTAAAAAATCAATTAAAGCAGTAGTAAACCCCAAACCAAAACTCAATTTTGGAATAAAAAATAAAAAATATTTTTCCTCATCAATGGATTCTAGTGATGGGTTATCTACTACATTAAATGAAATGTCCAAACAAAGTAAAAAGAAATTTGTGATAAATAACATTCCATCAAAAAAAGATCTAGAAGAACATGCTAAATTGCAAAAATTTAGTTTAATTGATTTAGTTTTTCATGGAGGAGAAGAATATGAGTTTGTATTTACAGTAAATCCAAAGTATAGACGTACAATTTTGAAGAATGCAAAACTTCTCAAAACACCAATTATTGAAATTGGTCATGTGACATCAGGTAATGGTGTTTTTGTACAAGAAAATGATAAAAATATTCGTTTGAAAGATTTAGGATGGAAGCATTTCAAATAATTATTCGTTGTGAGAAAAATCTCGTTCTACATTATTTACAATATTAAAGATGGATTCAGCTGATAAAATATTAACACAATCTTTAATCCATAAATTATCAATATACAACAAACGTTTCATATCTTTTTCAGGTAATTCATCAGGACTAGATTCAGGATAAAGTGTATGAATTCTATATCCTTCATTTGCAATTTCTTGACATTTTTTTTCTTGTGGAGATAAAACATCATCAGAAGGGATCAGAAACGAAAAAACTACTGAACCAAGCAAAAGAGTTGCAATTCCAATACCAATTGCCATCAAAAGAATTGACGCCATCAAAAGTTCTCAATCCATACAATATATGAAGAATAATCAATTTCATGCCAAATTATCAAATTTAGAGTGATTTGGAAAATCAATGTTTTTTAAACCCTTTAAGGCGTGGATACACATTGTCTGAAACTGAGGCTCAAGTAGAAGAAACACCAGTCGAGAAGACTGAAGCAGTCGAGGAAGTAAAATCCGAGGCTCAAGTGGAAGCAAAGGCTCAACCAGAGACAAAAAAAGAAGGCCCAGAAAAATGGGGAATTGCTCACATTTACAGTAGTTACAATAATACAATTATTCATATGACTGACCTAACAGGTGGTGAAACAGTCGCCATCAGTTCTGGCGGTATTCATGTTAATGCTGATAGATACGAATCATCACCATTTGCTGCAATGAAAGCTGCAAATTCAGTGGTAGAATCTACAAGAACAAAAGGATTCACAGGATTTCATATCAGAGTTCGCGCAGTAGGTGGAGTCGGTTCCAGAGTTCCTGGTCCAGGTGCACAAGCTGCAATTAGAGCATTAGCAAGAGGCGGATTTAAAATTGGAAGAATAGATGATGTTACACCAATTCCTCACGACACCACTAGAAAGAAAGGTGGAAAAAGAGGAAGAAGAG
>Ga0257124_1000872_pt1 | contig 27243 bp, 22 predicted proteins | sample SI106_150metaG_FD_190154 | JGI IMG/M metagenome (GOLD analysis project Ga0257124, IMG submission 190154) | Marine microbial communities from Saanich Inlet, British Columbia, Canada - SI106_150 | ecosystem: Environmental > Aquatic > Marine > Inlet | place: Canada: British Columbia | collected...
ATTTGATATTATTCTAGTACTTGAGCCTACATCACCATTGCGCTCATCAAATACAATTCAAAAAACTATAAAAACATGTATTGAAGGATCTTTTGAGTCTATGCTTGCAGTTAAAGAAACGTATGAGAATATTGGATTTGTTGAAGATGGATATTTTCGCCCTGTTGTACCAGACGCTCCTCGTCGTAGACAATTACGTAAGCCATTTTTTATTGAAAGTAGTACGATCTATGCAGCGAGAACAAATTATCTGCGTCGAACGGGCACCCTCGTTTGTAATAATTGGGGGGCGATTGTCGTGTCAAATGAAGAATCTAATGATATTAATATAGAAGAAGATTTTAGATTTATTGAGTACCTTATAAAGAATAAAAGGAAATAAGAATATGATTGATTCAATTAAAATAGGTGAACGTCTAGTTGGAGATAACTATCCACCTTATGTCATTGCAGAAGCTGCAGTAAGCCATCAAGGCGAGATTGCAACAGCCATAGCTATGACTTATATGGCCCATGCTATGGGTTGTGATGCAATAAAATTTCAAATGCATGTTCTTGAAAATGAAATGCTAAGAAATGTCCCTACTTCTGATAATTTTGACGAACCACTTTATGAAACTTTAAATAATACGGAGTTAACATTAGATGAGCATAAACAATTAAAAGCCTTATGTGAAAATTTAGGAATTGATTATCTTTGTACTCCGTTTTCAGCAGTAGCAGCAGATATATTGGATAAAGAGCTTGATCTTAAAGCTTTTAAAACCGGCTCAGGAGAATTGACGAATATTCCTCTGCTAAAGCATATTGCTAGTAAAGGTCGCCCCATGATTATATCTACTGGTATGGCTTTAATTGAAGAAATTCAGGAAACTGTAGATGCAATTAAAGAAACAGGCACACCATTTGCACTGACGCATTGTGTTTCAGCATATCCAACACCTTATAATAGAGTTAACTTACACAACATTCCTCGTTACCGTGAACTATTCAATGTGCCGGTTGGACTGTCTGATCATTCTATAGGTATTTATACTGCAATCGGTTCAGTTGCATTAGGGGCGAGTATTATTGAAAAACATTTTACTTTGGATAAGTTACAGTCCGGCCCAGATCATCCCGTATCTCTAGAGCCATATGACTTAGGTGAATTAGTCAAAGGTTGTTGTGCCGTTTTTGAAGCGCGTGGTGCTAAGCGAGAAATATTCCCAGAAGAAGAGCCTATTATTGCATGGGCTCGAGAAAGTGTTGTATCTGAAATTGAAATTAAAAAAGGTACTAAAATAACTAAAGATATGGTTTGGGTGAAACGACCTAGCCCTGCGCCTGGAGCAATTCCTGCTAAAGAGCTGGATAAGGTAATAGGAATGACGACAAAAGTTGATATATCTAAAGATAAACAAATCTTGTGGGAGGAGTTGTCATAATGGTAAAACGAAGAATATTAGTTACACTCGAATCACGAGCAACCTATGGCTACGCAAAGAATGTCATGCTTGCAATGCAAAATTATCAGGAACTAGAACTCGTTACTCTTGTGACAGGTATGCATTTAGTACCTGAATTGGGTAACAGTATTGATTTAATTCGCAATGATGGATTTCCTGTTACCACAACGGTACCACTGCATGGAGCAGATGCAAGCAGAGGTGCTTGGTCTAGGGCTTTGGGGCGGGGTATAGATGGTTTCGCGAAAGCTTTTGAAGAATTAAAACCAGATATTATTTTACTGTCTGGTGATCGAATAGAAACATTCGGTTGTTGTATTGCCGCAGCATACATGGGTATTCCAATTGCTCATATTCAAGCAGGCGATAAGTCAGGTCATATTGATGATTCAGCTCGACATGCAATAGGAAAATTTACTCACATTCATTTAGCCTCATGTGATGATTCTGCAAACAGATTACGCAAGATGGGTGAGCAAGAATTTCGCATTCATAATGTTGGTGCCCCTCAACTCGATAATATTGCAAACATGAATTTCAGTGCAGATTCGGTAGAGGTAAATGGTGAAACACTCGATTTGTCCAAACCTTATATTTTGGTTGTTCAACATCCTATAATGGCAGAAGTCGATGATGCTGGTGAGCAGATAAAAGCAACATTAGAAGCTTGCTCTAGATTTGAAATACCTGTGTATATAATATATCCAAACTCAGATTTAGGCTACAAGCAAACTATTAAAGGCATAGAAGAAAATAAATCTGTAGATTTTAAAATACTACAAAATGTTGAGAGGGAGGCATATTTAAAATTATTAGCGAACTGTGCTGTATTAGTTGGTAATTCTTCTAGCGGTATATTGGAGGCACCATCTTTCCGTATTCCTGTAGTCAATATTGGTAATCGTCAACGTGGACGACCACAGGCTGATAATCTAATTAACTGCGGGTATTCAGTAGGTGAAATTACATCGACAATTGATAAAGCGCTAAATGATGATGGCTTTCGTAGTCGTGCAGCGAAGTCAGTGAATCCATATGGTGATGGCCGTAGTTCTCCACGCATTTGTGAAATATTACGTGATATTTCACTTGACCAAAAATTAATTGATAAAGAATGTACTTTCTAAAAATAGTTCTAATTAATCGCAAGTAATAATAAAATATACTATCAATGTTGCATCAACTCGAAATAAAGTTTCGGCACCTACTGCGAAAATCAGTGTTCGCAATTTATATAATTCATCTCATTAGGATGCTAAATAATAACTATCGTAGTTTGGATAAGTTACAAAGAAAGAAGTTAGAAAACTTATCTCTATTAGGTAATAATTCTATGAAATTACCATTAGGAAATGGAAAAAAGGGATTAGCTGTAGTTTTTGGTTGGTCTCAGTTTGAACTTATACTTAGTGAAACTGTTGTTCGAAAGGGGCTAGAGCTCCAAGGTTATAAGATAACAGTCTTGAGTCAACCAACTCCGTTTACTCGAGATGCATATATGTTAATGGGAGTAGATAGTGTTAAATCATTTTATTCTTATTGTCAATCGCCAAAAATGGCTCTGGCAGAGGGGTTGATGAAAGGAGTGGTTACTTTTCAAGACTTTATAAGTTTGAGCTATAAAGGCATCAGTGTTGGTAAATATGCAAGCTCTACAATTATGCGTCAAACGCGTCAAGGAACACTTGACTTTAATAATCCAAAACATAAAGAAATGGCCATGATAAGTCTCAGTCGCTCATTATCAGCTGCACAAGGTGCATACCGATTAATCGATGAGTTAAATCCGGCTATTTTAGTTGTTGTAGATCGTGGTTATACGCCGTATGGTGAAATGTTTGATGCTTGTGTTAATAAAAAAATTCCAGTTCTGACTTGGAATGTTGCACATCGAGATAATACGATAATGCTTAAGCGATATAATTTAGCTAACCGATATTCTCATCCTGCATCTTTAAGTAAAGATTCATGGGAAGCGATGCAGGAGTTAAATTGGACAGATGAGCGCAGAAATGAACTCTATCAAGAGTTATCTTCCTCATATGAAAGTGGTGAATGGTATGGTGAGGTTGGTACGCAATTTGAGAAGAAAGGTTTTGAAAAAAGTGAAATTATAAATACATATGATCTAGATCCTAACAAAAAAACAGCAGTTATATTTAGTCACATATTTTGGGATGCCACCTTTTTTTGGGGGGAAGACCTTTTTCGTGATTATGAAGACTGGTTTGTTCAAACTGTCAAAGAAGCGTGCAAGAATAAGAATATAAACTGGTTAATAAAGATTCATCCTGCAAATACTGTTAAAGACCATCGTGATGGGGTTATAAGTGAACCATCTGAAATTATTGCACTACGCGAACAAATAGGTGAATTACCGGAGCATGTTAAAGTGATTAATGCTGATACTCCAATATCAACTTGGTCATTATTTCAGGCAATGGATTACTGTCTTACTGTTCGTGGTACAGTTGGAATAGAGGCCGCAATGCTGGGTAAAGTGGTATTGACAGCGGGTACAGGCCGATATGATTGTCACGGATTTACACATGACTTCACCTCATCCAAAGAATACTTACAATGTCTTCAACATATTGAGGATTTAGAAAAGTCATCGCCGCATATGAAAGAGTTAGCGGAACGATATGCTTATGGAGTATTTATTTGTAGGCCATTAAAATTACAAATACTTAGTCTGGGCTTTGAACGAGATAATAAGGCGTCAATGCTTGTTGACTGTAATGCATTAACGATAGACAATTTACGTGAAGCTGAAGATTTAAATGAGATTTCAAGATGGATTGCCTCTGAAAAAGATGATTACTTACATTAGATTTTCCATATTAAATCGATTATGAAAAATATATATGTCACGGTTGTTAGCTCAAAATATTTACTTATGGCCATATCAGTTGCAAAGGCTCTGTCATCAAATGGTAAATTATCTGCTATTTACTGTATAGATGATCATGTTGCAGAAATGCTTGAAGATTTAAATTTAAAATCTTGTATGATTGTACGTCCTGAAGATTATATAAATGACAAGCTTTCAACTATCCGTAAAAAACGTTCAGACAGTGAATTTTGCTGGACATGTAAGTCAGTTGCTTTAGAACATGTATTGACACAAATTGATGGTTTAGATTGGGTGATATACCTTGATTCAGATATGATGATTTATGGAGATCCAGATCAGGGATTACCTCCAGGTACTTCAAATCACGTTATGTTAACACCACATAGACCCTCTAATAGTCACTTTAAAAGCTTTATGGCAAAGGCTGGAGATTTTAATGCTGGCTATATTGCATTTCGTAATTCTGAAGAGGGGCGAAGAGCATTAAGGTGGTGGCGCAATAAATGTGAAGAAAGTTGTTCGGTTATTGCAGATAGCAAGGTCTATGCGGATCAACGTTACCTTGACGATATTCCGCACTTATTTAATGGCGTCTTTATATCCGAACATACGGGTGTTAATGCAGCACCATGGAATATTCTAGGGAAAGATATTACTCGTGTTAATGGAATTGTTTTTGTTAATGAGCAGCCTCTATTAATTTATCATATGCAGGGTTTTAAAATAATTGGATATAATATTTTTGATTTATATTGCGGAGATCAGAAAATACCAACTACCATTCGTAAGCTGATTTATCTTCCGTATTTATGTCATTTGAAGAATGCTGAAAGTTTGCTTTCTAAGGACTATCATAGGCTAACCAAATTGAAAATCAGTTTATTGTTTCGTTTAATAATTCGCGAGCTAAAGCGTGTATTATTTGGAGTTAGCAATATCTATTGGTATCGATTTTCTAAATGATAAACAATAATAAATTAAGGAGGAGGCTTTTATGAAAGCGGTTATTTTAGCTGGTGGGCTAGGAACAAGAATTAGTGAAGAGACTGAGAATAAACCAAAGCCAATGATTGAAATTGGTGGGAAGCCTATTTTATGGCACATAATGAAAATATATTCCACTCATGGTATAAATGATTTTGTTATTTGTTGTGGCTATAAGGGATATCTTATTAAAGAATATTTTGCGAATTATTTTATACACACATCTGATGTCACTTTTGATTTGCAGCAAAATAAAATGGTAGTTCATAATAGAAGGTCAGAGCCATGGACCGTGACTTTGGTCGATACTGGTGAAGATACAATGACAGGCGGCCGACTTAAAAGAGTGAAAGAATATATTGATAATGAAGATGCATTTTGTTTGACATATGGTGATGGTGTTAGTGATGTAAATATAACAGAACTTATCAAATTTCATTCTGAGCAATGCAAGCTCGCGACAATGACAGCCGTAGCACCTCCCGGAAGATTTGGTGCCCTTGATATATCCGAAGGAGTTGTAGAAGCATTTAAGGAAAAACCAAAAGGGGACGGAGGGAGAATTAATGGTGGATTTTTCGTTCTATCACCAAAAGTATTAGATTATATAGATGATGATGAAACAGTTTGGGAAAGAGAACCGCTAGAAAAGCTTTCTAGTGATCGTCAACTTGTTGCCTTTGAGCATGATGGTTTCTGGCAACCTATGGATACATTAAGAGACAAAATTCATCTTGAGCAACTCTGGAGTATTAATAAAGCGCCGTGGAAATTATGGGAATAAATAAAATATTTTGGAATGGTAAAAAAGTTTTAGTCACAGGCCACACTGGTTTTAAAGGTGGATGGTTGTCGTTATGGCTACAACATTTGGGTGCAGAAGTGATTGGCTATTCATTGGACCCACCAACAAAACCTTCTTTATATAATGAGGCCCTAGTATATGAAGATATGGTGTCAATTCATGACGATATACGAAACTTAGAGAAACTAAAGTCAGTGTTTTCTGAGTATAAACCTGAAATTGTTTTTCATTTAGCAGCCCAACCTTTAGTTCTTCCCTCATATAAAAATCCTGTAGAAACATATGAAATAAATGTTATGGGAACAATGAATGTTCTCGAAGCAATAAGAGAGTGTGATAGTGTAAAAGCAGCTGTATTTGTAACATCAGATAAATGTTATGAAAATAAGGAATGGGTTTGGGGCTATAGAGAAAATGATCCGATGGGGGGATACGATCCTTATAGTAGTAGTAAAGGTTGCGCGGAATTGTTAATTTCATCTTACAGATCATCATTCTTTTCTGGAAATAAATCAGATGATAGAAAAGTTGGAATAGCTACTGTGCGAGCAGGTAATGTTATAGGTGGAGGTGATTGGGGCGAAAACCGATTAATACCTGATCTAATACGTGCTTTTTCTGAAGATAACGATGCTGTTATTCGAAACCCAAATGCAATTCGTCCTTGGCAACATGTATTGGAACCACTTGCTGGTTATTTATTATTGGCAGAAAAACTTATTAGTGCGGAAGGTCATAAGTTTTCAGAGAGCTGGAACTTTGGACCAGAACAAGCTGATGCAAGAAGTGTAGAATGGATTGCTAATAAAATAGTAAAACACTGGATGTCTGAAGTGAAATGGAAGAAAGATCAAGATGATTATCCTCACGAAGCACATTATTTAAAACTCGATTGTTCAAAGGCGATATCAAAATTAAATTGGATGCCAAAATGGACGTTAGATCACACCATTATAAAAATAGTTGATTGGTATTCAGCCTTTGATGAAAAGAAGAATATGAAAAAGTTTTGCCTTAAGCAAATCAAAGAGTATATATCATAAAAATATGAATGTTCTAGTTACTGGTTCTACAGGATTTATCGGGACTGCATTAGTCAAGGCTCTCATTAATGAAAAGTATAATGTGTATTGTCTTATTCGTAATAAATCAATAATTAACACCAATAAAGAAAACATAATCCGTCTTAAAGATAATTCAATTGAAAGTTTTAAACTGGCATTACAGTCACGAAAATTTGATTTTATTATCAATCTTGCATCTTATGGCGTAAGGCGTGGTGACTCTGATTTAAATACGATGATTGATGGAAATGTGAATTTTTTAGCTAATCTGATATGTTCTCTGACTGAAAAACCAAAAATGATAATCAATGTTGGTAGCTGTTCAGAATATGGTTTTATTGGAGAGGGTAAATATGTTGATGAATCAACTCCATTAGCGCCTGTAACTTTATATGGAGCCGCAAAGTCAGCAACAACACTATTTGGAAACACACTGGCAATTCTTCATGATGTTAAACTGATATCACTACGCTTATTTGGTGTTTATGGAGAAGGCGAGGCCGATTACCGTTTACTTCCGTATTTAGTAAATAATTTGAATAATAATGAATCTGTAGAACTTACGTCTGGCGAACAGCAAAGAGACGTTTTATATATTGATGATATTGTTAATGCATTTTTATGTGCAATTAATAAATATGAAAATATACCTTCAAATTCTTCTTATAACGTTTGTTCTGGGGTACCAGTAAGAGTTAAAGATTTTGTTGAATATATAGCTCTGAAAATGAATAAGTCAGTTGACCTTTTAAAATGGGGAGTTATTGATAGGCCTGATGAACCTGAGTGGCTGGTTGGTAGTAATGAACTTTTTAAAAGGTATACGGACTGGGAACCACAGTTTGATATGAAAAGTGGGTTGGATAAAGCTGTAATATCTATTTTGAAAGACCCACAAGATTAGATGTAAAGATGATAAATTTGGATGTTTTTCTTAAAAGATAAATAAATCCCCTGTAAATGAAAAACAAAAAATCTTTTCCAAAGACGCTTGTACTTTGCCAAAATAAAATCAACCAATTTACTGGCGGGGGTATAGTCTTATCCAACTTATTTGGAGAAGTCCAACCTAAACGGCTAATGTTCTTTCATCGTGATGTGGATTATGATGATGATAGTTTATTTATTGAAAAAAGACTTGACTGGCGTTGGCTAAGATTTGATTTATTTGATTCAATTGAGTTGTTTGCCAGATGGGTAGTAGCCTGTTTAGTGTTTTTTAAAAAACCAAGTTTGAAAGATTTTAAGGGTATATTAATTCAATCATGTTATTTTTATTTTCCGCGGGATGTTGATCAACAGGTTAAGGAATTTAGTCCTGATGTATTGTATGCCTGGTGTAGCGATAACCTGTGGGTAAAAACCATAAAATCTGTGGCTGCAAGGTACAATATTCCATATGTAATTCATTTTATGGATAATCATGTTGACTTAGATCCTAAGTCGGCATTTGAGGCGGCTACATTCCCAGTTTTTAAAAGAAATTTATCTAAAGTTGTAACGAAGTCTGCTGCTTTGTATACCATTAGTGAATCTATGGGTGAGTCATATCAAGAACGATGGGATAAGCCATATGAAGTTTTTCATGGTCTAATTGAATCAGATAAGTGGCCTTTACCAAATGATTCCCCAATATCAGATGAGTATTTCAAATTAGTCTTTACTGGTTCTGTTGAGAAAGGACAATTATCAGGACTAAAAGATATTGCTGTTGTGTTGGATAATCTTATAGAGAAGGGGGTAAATATTAAACTTATTTTGTATCTTACACCAGCGTACGCACAATCAGTTAAATCTAGTCTAGAAAACTTTAGGTGTGTTGAAATACAACCTCACCCGGATTTTTCTTCATTACGTAACGAGTTGTTAAAAGCTGATTTACTAGTGTTAGCATTTGGATTTGATAAACAAACAATTAATTATTATCGTTACAGTTTTGCAACAAAAATAGTGCCGTATATGTTATCTGGGCGTCCAATTTTTGTATATGGTCCGGATGAAATTGAGCCAGTGAGATACGCAATCAAAGGTGGTTGGGCATCAGTTGTGAGAGAGCATGACAGTAAATTACTTATTAACACTATAAATAAATTAATCAGCGATAAAGATGAAAGAGATAACCTGGCTAAAAGAGCATGGGTTGCAGGTGTTGCTGAACATGATTTGTATTCAAATGTGAATAGATTCAAAAATAGCCTGTCTAAAATTTCTGAAACATTATAAAAATATTATTATATTGGATACAGTATATTACTATGAATAAAATTAACGCAGAATCAAGCTGGTTGTCGAAAGTACCAATAGAATTACATGGGCATCGTAAAAAACTTAATTTTTTTATAAAGTCATTGGAAAAATATAGAGAAGTTCTAAGTAAAGGGAAGGATAGTATTTCAGTTATTGAGGTTGGGTGTAGTAATGGACGTAATATCAGTTTCCCCTTAGCAGAATATGGATACCAAGTTACAGGTGTTGATATTCATGCTCAGTCAATTGATTGGGCAAATAAAAATAACAATTTTTCTAATGCGTCATTTATCTGTCAGGATTTCTCACATTTTTCTTCGGATGAAAAATTTGATGCTGTAATTTTATCAGATATATTAGAGCACGTTGAAAATCCACTAGAGATTATTCAGTTTGCTGCAAATCATTTAAAGGAAAGTGGGATTATTTTAATATGCATTCCAAATGGGTTTGGGCCATATGAACTCGAGCAACGTATTTTACGGATGACTCATATAAACTTATTAATTGCAAAAGCAATTCGACAAGTGAAAAAAATTCTAGGAAGGAAAGAAGAAAAGCAAGCTGAGTACAATTATGATTCAGGTCATATTCAATTTTTCAAACAAAAAGATATTGAAAATCTGGCAGATCAGGTTGAATGTGAAATAAAGGATAAAGCAAATGGGGCTTTGTTTGGAGGTGATTTTACTTATATTTTTGGTGTTTTACTTCCCTTTATTGTGAAACCAAGTTTGTGGTTGGCAAATTACCTTCCGCATATTTTTGCTTCTACATGGTATTTCAGATTGCAACCAATAAATAAAAAGAAGTAGGAAAACTATGTGTGGTTTAGTTGGTTCGTATCAGTATTCTGGAAATTTTAATATTACGCCAGAATATCTTGTGAAAATGCGTGATTCGATGGTTCATCGTGGACCAGATGGTTCGGGTATATGGATATCTGAGACAAAGAAAATAGGTTTGGCTCATCGAAGGCTTTCTATTATAGATTTATCAGATAATGCATCTCAACCGATGCAAAATAGTGATGGCAGCATTCAAGTTGTTTTTAATGGTGAAATTTATAATCATGTAGAACTTCGTGAAGAACTTACCAGTAAATTTGGTGCTAAATGGAATACAGACCATTCTGATACTGAAGTAATTATTAAAGCATATGAGATTTGGGGAATTGATTGTTTAAATCATTTCAGAGGCATGTTTGCCATCGCATTATGGGATCAGCGAAAGAGAAAACTTTGGCTTGTTCGTGATCGTATAGGAATCAAACCATTATATTGGTCGCAACACCATGGTCGTATTACGTTTGCATCAGAAATTAAAGCACTGTTATGTGACCCTCAGCAAGAAAGAAAGTGTGACTCTGTGGCAATGGCGGATTATTTTGCGTTTATTTGTACTCCTGCACCAAAAACAATGTTTGAGGGTATACAAAAGCTCGAGCCAGGAACGTGGCTATGTATTAATGAGCGAGGAGATATAAAACAACATAGATGGTATGACGTTTTAGATTATACTGATCCATCAAAAGCAGCTAAAGGCGATGAATTATACGAACAAGTATTTGAATCACTAAGTGAATCAGTCAAGGTACATGGAGCAGGAGATGTTCCAATAGGGATATTTTTGTCTGGTGGGGTTGACTCAAGTGCAAATGCAAAATTGTTTAGTGCCGGCTCAAACAATCCTATAAAAACCTTTTCGATTGGTTATGATGCGGATTATGAAACTTATACAAATGAATTACCCTTTGCTAGGCAAATGGCAAATGATGTTGGAGCCATCCATCATGAAAAAATTCTATCTGAAAATGACCTTCTTGACTTTTTACCTGAAATGATTCGTTTACAGGATGAGCCTATAGCAGATCCAGTCTGTATGCCGGTATATTATGTTTCAAAATTAGCGCGAGATAATGGAATTAAAGTATGTCAGGTTGGAGAAGGCGCTGACGAATTATTTTGGGGATATGACTCCTGGAGACAGTGGCAAAAATTACAACATTGGACAAGTAAACCATGGACTCAACTATTATCAAAATTTGGAATCCATTCTTTAGATTTGATGGGTAAAACTAACAATAGAATATATGATGCTCTTGCGAGGTCGTCTATAAAAAAACCTGCTTTTTGGAGTTCAGCCCAAGGCCCTACACGATACGAACTCGATTATCTGCTTGGGGATAATATCAAAAGAGAAATAAATGGGCTTGATGGTTGGACTAGTATTGAACCACTTTGGAATCGGTTTCGAGAAAAATCATGGGAGCAATCAGCATTAAGTTGGATGAGCTTTGTCGAATTAAGTTTAAGAATACCTGAGTTATTACTTATGCGCGTCGACAAAATGTCCATGGGTACTTCACTCGAAGCTAGAGTCCCATTTCTTGATCATAAATTTGTTGAATTAGCTATGTCTATACCTCAGTCACGTAAGATGCATAATAATGAAAGTAAGCATGTTCTAAAACAAGCGTTACGTGGGCATCTGCCAAATAATATTATTGATCGTAAGAAAACAGGTTTTGGTGTTCCTGTTTATGAGTGGCTTAATAATAGCTTGGGAAAGAAAATAGAATTGGAAATAAAGCAGTTTTGTGTAGAGACAGGAATATTTAACTGGGATGGTGTTGAAAAATTATTAGCGAGTAGATCTCGTGTTCGTATTTGGTACGTTTACAATTTTGTATTGTGGCATAAGCATTATATTCAAGGAATAAGCAATTGAAAACAGTTAAGAATAATATATTTGATGATGATAATTATTCTATTTTTTATTTATTAGAAATCATTATAGCGCGGTGGAAACATATAATGCTCTTAATGCTATTATCCTTGCCGTTGTCCGGAGTATATTATTTTTATGCGGATGAATCATATAAGAGTAACAGTATTATTTTGATAGGAAAGAAACACGCTCAAGATCATGATTTTTTAGAACCGCCAACAATATTGGCTAAAAAAATAAAACATAAATACAGTTCACATAAAGATATCGATAAGATTACAGTGAAAACAAATACAATTAGTTTTTATGAAACTGTGCAGCGCACAATGGAGATATCACTAGAGTCTAATTCGCCTGACAAATCTCAGAAATTATTATCTATGATTGTAGATGCTATAATTAAAAAACATTATTCGTTGTATTTGTATAATAAAAAAATAAACGAGATAGATGGTGCAAATAAGACGTTAATCATTTTAAAGCCAACGTATGCTGTAAGAAGTGTTAATCCTATAAATATTACTGTTTTTATAAAAGGCTTGTTATTTTCATTACTTATTGGATGTTTTTCAGTTTTATTCCTACATCATTTGTCATATTTAAGAAAAAATCATTAAAATTAGTGTTTTAGAAATCATTTAATTAAATGTAGGACTATATTTAATTTGTTAGCTTATAATTTAATTTGTTATTTCAATGAAGTTACCCTGAGATGTGTTTTGAGAAATATATGGTGATAAAGAAAGTCGGTAGTGTATTACGTAATGATGGTTATGGAAATCAGTTAAAAATAATCGTATTTTTTTTATTGACCCTCTATGCTTGGCACCAATCCCACTTTCAATTTCAAGAGTATTGGAGTGAGCCTTATAGGTCTTTAACCTATTATTTTTTAACGTTTATAGTTTTGGTGGTCGCGGCCATTTCCATACTCAATAAGCACTCATATGAAAATATTTATTTTGTCGGTGTCTACATATTATTAGTTTTGTTTTACGGGTTTCTGCAATATGTTTTATATCAAGAAAACATATTGATATATGCAAAGTCGATTGCAGTGTTACTTGTTGCATTGCTAATAATTAAATCAAAAGAAAATTTATATACGTTTATCAAAATCAATTTCTTTCTTGGGATAACACTTATAGTATTAAATACAGTCACATTGTTCCATTGGTTAGATGTGTTTGAGCTTTCTTATGAGCAAGTGTCTCGAGTCGGCGGTACAAATGATAGACCAGATTTGGACCCTTATAGTTTTGGTATATTTGGACGAACTGAGTCATACATTGGAGCAGGGAGCATTGCTCCAAGATTGCAAGGGTTTTCTTCTGAACCTTTACATTGGGCATACTTTGTATTGATGTCATTTTCAATGGGGCTGCTCTTATATGCCCAAACTAATAACCGAAAACTGAAGATTTTTCTGTCTTTCTGTTTTATAGTAATGCTAACTCATTCATATTTCCTTAAATCAACTACAATCTACATATCAATTATTTATATAGCATTATGTTTTATTATGATGCTTGTGTTGTTTAAGTTGGATGCTATAAAAAAATATAAAAAAATCTCATCATTCTTAGCACTGGTTTTAGTGCCAGGATTCTTTATTCCATTCGCTCTAGTATTAATGTCAAATGCAGAGCAACTTTTCCATACTGAATCTCTATTTAGTGAGAAAAGTAATTGGGAAGGGAAAATTGATTTTTTGTACCTAGGCAAGCAAATTTTCATGCAGTTCTTACCCTCAGGTAACTCTTATTTACCAATATCTCATAATCTTGTTTTAGATACATATCTTAAGTTTGGATATTTGTTGATAATGCCATTGATGTTTTTTATATATGAATTTGTTAATGTAGCGATAAGTAATGATAGATATTCTAATCTTGCAGTTTATGTTTTTCTAGTCACTGCAACGTTAGCATCACCTTTCACAATTTTTTCACCTAGCGGCGCACTGTGGGCCGCTACGATTTATGGCGCGGCATATCATTCAAAACTAACTGGAAAACAAGCTTAATGAATAACGAAATTAAAAAAAACATTAATTTAATTGATGTTAACAGTAATATACAAGCGCGTGAAACGTGGGAAAACAAAGCTGTTGGTTCGCAAAGAGCTGCGGCCGAAAAGGGGACGAAGGAATATTTTACGCAAATCAAAGCGTATCGCTATGGTTACGAAACACCTTTCATACCTTATGTATTTAATTTCAATGATCTTGATGATAAGACTGTTTTAGAAATTGGCGTAGGAAATGGAATTGATGCAGTTGAAATGATTAAATATGGTGCTAAATATTCAGGTGTAGATATAACAAAAAATCATATTGAATTAACAAAAAAAAACATATGTTATTCATATGAAGAGAGATGTGACTCATTAGTAAAAACGATTTATGAAGGCGATTTACTTGGTATAGAACTGCCTAATAAATTTGACGTGGTATATTCTTTTGGTGTTCTGCATCACATTCAACATGAAAATGCTTATCTTTTAAAAATAAGAGAACTCCTTGCAAATAATGGAGAATTAAGAATTGCTGTCTATGCAAAATACAGCTTTTTTAACTGTTGGCTACTATTTACTTGGGTATTAAGAAATAGAATAAAAAATTCGTTTTCTGATTGGCAAAGTCATATAGCAGAAGGTAGTGAGCTTGGTAATCCTGTTGTGATAAAGATTAGAAGTAAAAAAGAAGTTGCACAACTTCTAGAGAAATCAGGGTTTGAGATACTTAGTTATAGTAGAAATGGATTTGTACAAGGTTATATACCTGTTATAGGTAAATACCTAAATCCAAGGGGTAGAGTTCTTGGTTTATTAGCTAAGTTTTTAGGTTGGTATCATTGTATTATTTGCACGCCGCATAAGTAGTTATTTATTATTTTTAATTTTAAAATGAAATATAATTTTTTAAGTAAAATTATAAAGATGTCGCCAGAAGCTCTTAGTATGAGAGTTGTTGGTGCTTTAAATAAAAAAATTGATCAGAAGTTTTTGAGCTATCGTTTAGGATTGTTAACTGAAAGTAAACTGCTAAAGGCATTAAACGTTTCTAATAGAGAAGATTTGTTTGCCAGGCTGAGATTAATAAAGCACCCTTGTCGAGTAAATGGCTTGCCCCAAGAAACAACATCAGAAATTTATTTAAATGAAAAAAACAGGGTTGTATCTCAGGCTAAAAAGGTCATGTCTGGTAATGTTTCTTTGTTAGGTTGTGACTATGATTTTGGCCAGAATATTAATTGGCATCTTGATTATAAATCAAATATCTCATGGCCATACTCGTTTTTTTCAGAAATAAATACATTAGATTTAGATAGAGCTAACGATGTAAAAGTCCCATGGGAATTATCTCGTCTTCAATGGATTATTCCAGTTGTTCAGGCATGGATTTTAACTAAAGATGAAATGTATTCAGAATATGTAAAATTTATAATAAAAGATTGGATTGCTAACAATAAGTACGGTACAGGAGTTAACTGGGCTTGCACCATGGAACCATCAATGCGTGTTTTTACCTGGGTATGGATTTATCAATCGTTAAATAAATCAAAAGCTTGGGATGATTCTAAGTTTAAATTTTTATTCTTAAAAACACTTTATTTACATTTATTATTTATCAGAAGATATATTGAAATTACTGATGTAAATGGAAATCATTTGCTTGCAAATTGTGCCGCTTTAGTTGTGGGAGGAATGTTTTTTGGAGATGGAAAACAACCAAACAAATGGGTAAAAACAGGTTTATCGATATTAGAGAATGAAATAGTAAAACAAGTTTACGATGATGGAGTCGATTTTGAGGGTTCTATTCCTTATCATCGATTTGCTACTGAATTATTCTTTTTTCCAGCGGTTTACTGTGAAGTTAATTCGAGGAAAATTTCACGTAATTATAAGAAACGTGTTATTAAAATGGCCGAGTTTATAAAGTATTATACAAAGCCAGATGGTACCGCTCCCGTTTTTGGTGATGCCGATGATGGAAGAGTGTTGCCATTTGGTGAGCAAAATATTAATGATCATCGTTATTTATATTATCTTGTTTGTTCAAGTTGGTCGAAAGATAAATTGATCAATGATATTGGTGGGTGTGACACCGAAAATATATGGTGGCAAAAAGATGATATTAAGAAATCTAAAGAAGTATTATCTTCAATAAAGTTTCCGAGTGCTGGAAACTATATTATGCGTAGCGCTAATGATTATATATTTATTGATTGCGGCCCTTTAGGCTTGAAAAATAGAGGTGGGCACGGTCATAATGACTGCTTGTCGTTTGAAGCAGTATTATGTGGTGTAAATATAATTTGTGATTCAGGTAGCTATACTTATACATCAGGCTATAAAATTAGAAATCACTATAGGTCAGGAATTTCACACAATACTCCCATGATTTCAAATAAAGAAATTAATCGATTTATTGATGATAAAAATATTTGGTTTTTACATTGTGACGCTGAACCAGAATTGATTGAATGGTCAGATTTTAATGATTACACAGTATTTAAAGGTGCTCATACTGGATATATGCGACTACAACCTTCGGTTAAACCTATTCGAACTATATTGTTAGATAAAACATATTCAGCATTTGTTGTTCATGATGAATTCACATCGTATTCAAATTATTCATTTAAAATCCCATTACATTTTGATGTTGGCATAAACATCAAGAAGTTAAACGAAAACTCTGTTTTACTTGAACATAAAACAAAGCAGTTTATCTTGGAATGGGAAAATAATGATAGTTGGGAAGTAACTGATGGTTTTTATGATCTTTCAAAAAGCTATGGAGTTAAGGAAAAGTCTGCCAGATTATGCTGGCATTCAAAAAACGGATGTAAAGAACCTTTAATAATTTATGTATACCCTAAAAACTCTGACTCAGAAAACTGTCGTATAAAATTAAAAAGTCACCTTCATGAATATATTCAACAAAAGTATTTGTTGTAGGCTATTAAATAAAAGTTCACGGTAATAATATAATATGAAAATATGTTTTGTTTCATCCATGCATCCAGCACTCGATAAACGTGTGTTCGATAAAGAGGCAGTTTACCTTTCATCGAATGGTTTTGATGTTACACATTTAGCTCCGGGAGATGAAAAATCTTGGATACAAAATGGGGTTAATATCATTACCTATACTGCTCGAAATGGTATTGTAGGGAGGGTTTTACAGTTGATGAAGTTATTTAACTTAGCGCGATCTGTTGATGCAGATGTATATCATTGTAATGAGGTTGATTCTTGGGTTGTTGGTGTGGCTCTAAAAATAAGATATAAAAAGATTTGCGTGTTTGATGTTCATGAACATTATCCAGAAGATTTTGCTGAAATGCGTTTTCCAATTTGGTTTAGGCCTCCAGTTAGATTGCTGATTAAATTTGTCATGTGGGTGTTATCTAAATTTACTGACCGCATTGTTTTGGCAAAGAGTTCCCTGATGTCTGATTTTCAAACATACCCTAAAAATAAAATAGTAGCTGCTCAAAATTTCACCCCACTTTCTGCTTTAGTGAACAGTAATCAGTGCGACCAAATTGAATATTCTGATGATGAATTTGATTCTAGGCCTTTAAAGATTATTCACTTAGGTTTGTTTAATGAGTGTCGTGGTTTATTTCAAATGCTAGAAAGTATCAAAGATGATAAGAAGAATTTTGAATTACTCTTTTTAGGTGAATACAGTGATGGCACCAATTTAGATTTGAGTAAAATTATTAATAGTTATGGTTTAACTGATTACGTAAAATATAAATCATGGGTTCCGTTTGATGAAGCATTGGAATATGTTAAAAATTCTGATGTGGGTCTAATTATGTTTCAACCCGGTTATTTTAATCATGTTCATGCATTACCACATAAACTCTTTGATTATATGGCTTCAGGTATACCTGTTATTGCACCAGACTTTGCAATAGAGGTTGCAGAGATTGTTTCAGATGCAGAGTGTGGTTTGCTGGTTGATTCTACGGATTATTTATCGCTTAGGAATGCTCTTGAATCTTTTATTAAAAATCCGAGCAGTATTAATATAATGGGAGAGAATGGTAAAGCAGCTATTAAAGCGAAATATAACTGGGATGTGGAAGGTGATAAATTAGTTAACATGTACAAAGAATTAAAGAATGAATACTAGCGTAAAATATTTTATTAAATTTAACTACCGCGATATCTTTTAAAATGTGTGGAATAGGTGGCTTTTTTGGTTCTTTTGATGGTGGCTTGCTTGAGCAGATGTCATTACGAATCGCACATAGGGGGCCCGATGATAAAGGTATACTTAGAGATTCAGTTAATGGTATTGGTTTAGTTCATCAGCGGTTATCAATTCAAGACTTAAGTCCTGCAGGTCATCAGCCTATGTGGACGAAAGATGATTCAGTCTGTATTGTTTTTAATGGTGAAATTTATAATTTTCAAGAACTTCGCGTTGAACTTCAAAAAGATGGATATGTTTTTAGAAGTAATTCGGATACTGAGGTTTTATTAAATATTTATCTTAAAGAAGGTGAGAAATTACTTTCGAAATTAAATGGAATTTTTGCCTTTGCAATTTGGGATAAAAGAGTCAAAAAGTTATTTTTAGCAAGGGATGGTGTTGGTGCTAAACCATTATATTACTCTGAGACAAATTCGGGCTTTCTTTTTGCTAGTGAGATTAAAGCATTACTTGTTTACCCAGAAGTATCACGAGAACTTTCTCCACAGGCAATATATAGTCACTTGACATATCTTTGGTGCCCAGCACCTAACACTATATTAAGTGGTGTTAAAAAATTAAAAGCTGGTCACGCGATGACTATATCAGAAGGTCATATTCAAAAAATATGGCAATATTATGATTTACCATACAATGGTTCGATTAATAATGATATTTCTGTTAAAGAAGCAAAAGAGCAAGTTGCAGAAAAAATATACACTGCTGTTAAACGTCAATTAATTAGTGATGTGCCGGTAGGAGCGTTTTTGTCTGGTGGACTTGATTCGAGCTCTATAGTCGCATTTGCAAAGAAAATAAACCCGTCAAAGCCATTTAAATGTTTCACAATCGATTTTGATAATTCATCTGGAAATCTTGATGGAATGTCACAAGATCTTCCTTATGCAAAACGTGTCGCTAAACATTTAAATGTTGATTTAGATGTTGTGCACGTGAAGTCTGATATTATCAATCGACTTGAAGATATGATTTATTATTTGGATGAGCCTCAGGCTGATCCTGCTGCTATAAATACAATGCTTATATGTGAGTTGGCGAAAGAACAAGATATAAAAGTATTGTTATCCGGCACTGGCGGTGATGACATATTTACCGGTTATCGACGTCATTATGCTTTGTCTCAAGAAAAACTATGGGATTGGATGCCTAATTTAATGCGACAAGGATTAGCTGGAGTGAGTAAAAAGCTGCCAATAGGGCATCCTATTCTTAGACGATTATCTAAGGCATTTTCTTATGCAAACTTAGAAAATAACAACCGTTTGGTTAGTTACTTTTTTTGGCTTAATCCGACGATGGGGCTTTCTTTATTCAGTGATGAATTTAAAAGCGAATTAAGTGATTACTCGCCAGCATCGCCATTACTTTCAACTCTATCGTCATATAAAGGCGATGATAGCAAATTGAATAAATTATTATATCTAGAAGGGAAGCATTTTCTTGCTGATCATAACTTAAATTATAATGATAAAATGAGCATGGCTTCAGGAGTAGAAGTGAGAGTACCATTGCTTGATCAAGATTTAATCGCTTTGGCAACAAGTTTACCGCTTGACTTTAAACAACATGGTAAAATTGGTAAATGGATTTTTAAACAAGCCATGGAGCCATATTTACCAAAGGATGTAATTTATCGACCAAAAACTGGTTTTGGTGTTCCATTAAGATATTGGTTAAATAATCAATTAAAACCCTTGGTAAATGATGTTTTATCCTTTGAGAATTTGTCATCTCGTGGCATATTTAACCCTAAGAATATCGCAAATCTTCTTAAATTAGATCAGGCTGGGAAGATAGATGCAGCGTATCCAATTTTTTCAATCATATGCATAGAACTTTGGTGTAGAATATTTATTGATGGAAATACTTCGACTGAAAGACATTAAAATAGTTATAATAATTAATCTTCTAATAATGTAAGTGATAAAATGAAACAAATACTCCAAAATATTACAAATGGTATAACTACTCTTGAAGAGATTCCTGCACCGAAAAATATTTCAGGTAATCTTCTAATCGCGACTAATAATTCTGTCGTATCCGCTGGTACGGAGAGAATGCTTGTTGAATTTGGAAAGTCTAGTTATTTAGGAAAGGCACGACAACAGCCAGATAAAGTAAAACAGGTTCTTGCAAAAGTTAAAACTGATGGCTTAATGCCTACTATTGATGCCGTTCGTTCAAAACTCGATCAACCACTCCCTCTTGGTTACTGTAATGCTGGTGTTGTACTTGATTCGAATGTAGATGGATTTGAAGTTGGTGAACGTGTTGTTTCAAATGGCAATCATGCAGAGGTTGTTCGAGTACCAGAAAATTTATGCGCTAAAATTCCAAATGAAGTAGATGATGAATCAGCTGCTTTTACAGTACTGGGTGCAATTGGATTACAAGGTGTTCGTTTAATCCAACCAACATTAGGTGAAGCTATCGTCGTTACAGGGCTTGGATTGATAGGCTTGATGTGTGTTCAAATACTACGTGCTAATGGCTGTCGTGTTTTGGGTATCGATTTTGATAGCCGCAAATGTGAGTTAGCGCGTCAGTTTGGTGCTGAAACAGTTGATCTTTCTAAGGGAGAAGATCCTATCATTGCGGCACAACATTTCTCACGTGGTAGAGGTGTCGATGCTGTATTAATAACTGCAGCATCTAAGTCTGATGACATAATGCATCAGTCAGCACAAATGTGTCGTAAACGGGGACGTATAGTCTTAGTAGGTGTTGTTGGTTTAAATCTAAGAAGAGATGATTTTTTTCAGAAAGAGATATCTTTCCAAGTTTCAGCATCTTACGGACCGGGTCGCTATGATCCATTATATGAAGAGCAGGGACAGGACTATCCGGTAGGGTTTGTACGCTGGACTGAGCAACGTAATTTTGAAGCCGTACTTGATATGATGGCTAGTGGAACACTTAATATAAAACCATTGATTACTCACCGATTTGAAATTGATAATGCGATTGATGCCTATAAGTTACTTGATGATTCCTCTGCATTAGGTATTGTTTTAGATTACCCACAAAAAGATGAATACGTTTTACGTTCAACATCAGTTGATTTACCTTTAACAAATCAGACAGAAATTAAAAAATCTTCATCTACGCCTTGTGTTGGTTTTATTGGTGCGGGTAACTATGCTTCTCGCACATTAATTCCTGCTTTTAAATCGGCGGGTGCAATATTAGATACCGTTGTAACAAGTGGAGGTATTAGTGGTGTTCACCATGGGAAGAAAAATGGTTTTAGAACTACATCAACAGAGACTGACGATCTTCTGAACAATGAAAATATCAATACTATTGCTATTGTTACACGCCATGATGCTCATGCAAAACAAGTTATTGCAGCACTTAATGCTGGTAAAAATGTATTTGTTGAAAAACCTCTAGCTCTTAAGTTAGAAGAGTTGGATCTAATAGATTCATCTTATAAAGCTAATCAAAATACAAAGCCTTGTGCATTAATGGTTGGCTTTAATCGACGGTTTGCTCCACATATTGTCAAAATGAAACAGTTGCTTGATGCTCATCGAACAGCAAAAACAATTATTATGACCGTTAATGCGGGTTCAATTCCTGCAGAACACTGGGTTCAGGATTTAAAAGTTGGAGGTGGTCGTATTATTGGAGAAGCCTGCCACTTTATTGATTTAATGCGATTTTTGATTGGTCATCCAATTACTGAACACCAGTCAATGATGATAGGGGATGTGCCCGGTATAGAAGTAAGAAGTGATAAGGTGACTATTAATCTCTCATTTGCTGACGGTTCATTTGGGGCAATACATTATTTAGCTAATGGCGGCTCTGCCTTTCCGAAAGAAAGGGTTGAAGTGTTCTGTGATGATGCTGTACTTCAAATGGATAATTACCGTGTTCTTAAAGGTTATGGTTGGAAAGGCTTCAATAAGATGAAGTTAATGCGACAAGACAAAGGGCAGCAGGCCTGTGCTACTGCATTTATTAACTCAGTACGTGATGGTACTGAGCCTCCGATTCCATATGATGAAGTGATGGAAAGCTCACGAATATCGGTTGAAATTGTAAATGAACTAAGTTGAAGTAGTAAATATGAATACATATTTAGTTGATATTATTGCTGGTGCCCGACCAAATTTTATGAAAATCGCACCTATTATTAGAGCAATTAAACAAAAAACAGATAAGGGTGGATGTATTCGGTATCGCTTAGTGCATACCGGACAACATTATGATGCTCGTATGTCAGGTGATTTTTTTGAGCAACTTGGTATTCCTGAACCTGATGTAAACCTTGAAGTGGGTTCAGGAACTCAAGCTGAACAAACAGCAGCCATAATGGTTACCTATGAGAAGTTACTCATTGAAATGCCAAGTAATCTTTGTTTAGTTGTAGGAGATGTAACATCAACAATGGCTTGCACGATTACAGCTCAAAAGTTAGGTATTGAAGTTGCCCATATAGAAGCGGGGATACGTTCTGGTGATTGGTCTATGCCAGAAGAAATTAACAGAATGGTAACGGATTCTATTACAAATTATTTTTTTACAACCAGTGAACATGCTAATGATAATTTGCGTCGTTCTTCGGTACCCGATGAAAAAATATTTTTTGTTGGAAATACTATGATTGACACATTACTTTTTAACATGGATAAGTTGTGCGCACCATCATTTTGGGATGACTATAAACTGGAACAAGGAGAGTACTTCGTTCTGACTTTGCACCGGCCTGCAAATGTGGATGCGATTGATTCTTTTGAGAAAATGTTAAGAACAATAGGAGAAAGAACTCAAGGACTGCCCGTTATATTTCCTGTTCATCCACGTACTGCAAAAACATTGGCAGACTTGAAAGGACTTCCTAATAATATATATTTTGTCGAGCCTCAACCGTATTTGGAATTTAACTATCTGGTTAAAAATGCCAAGGCAGTAATCACCGATTCAGGCGGGATTACTGAAGAATGTACGGTAATGAATGTGCCTTGTATGACTCTGCGAGATTCTACTGAACGACCTGAAACAGTCACTATTGGTACAAATGAATTAATAGGGACTGACCCTAAAAAACTGAAACCTGCACTTGAAAAACTTTTTGAAGGGAAATGGAAGAGCGGAAAGATACCCGAAAAGTGGGATGGTAAAACGGGTGATAGGATAATATCAATACTTGAACGGAAATTTTGTAGCTATAAATAATGTTAAGTTGGTTATTACTTATGTTTCATACGGTTCGCTATCTGCGGCCGATTCAAATTTACTCACGTATCAAATTTAAATTATACCGACCATCAATTGATAGAAATATCCCTCCAAATATTCGTATAGTAAATGATTGTTGGAATACACCAATACAACATAAATCACCATTGTTAAGTCGCTGGAAATTCCGTTTTCTCAATGAGGAGCATTCAGTAAAAAAATCTGATGATTGGGATAACCCTAAACTTACTAAACTTTGGCGATATAACCTTCACTATTTTGATGACCTTAACGCCCTCGGTGCCAATTCTAGAGTTGACTGGCATAAAGAGCTTCTAATTAAATGGGTTAATGATAACCCTCCCACTTTGGGAACGGGTTGGGAGCCCTATCCTAGCTCACTTCGAATTATAAATTGGATAAAGTGGGGGGTATCTGGAAATGAGTTACCTAAAGAATGCATTCACAGCTTAGCCATACAAACACGCTGGCTTTCTAAACATTTAGAATTTCATATTTTAGGCAACCATCTTTTTGCAAATGCTAAAGCGTTAGTGTTTGCAGGTTTATTTTTTGAAGGTAAAGAAGCGGATGAATGGATAGCTGAAGGCTTAAAAATTTTAGAACATGAAATATCCGAACAAGTTCTCCCAGATGGAGGGCATTTTGAACTTAGCCCGATGTACCATGCGGTTGTTCTTGAAGATTTACTCGATCTTATAAATGTTGTTAATTTGTTTAAAGCCCAAATCAGAGAAGGGCAGTTATTAAAGTGGAAAAATACAGTATATAAGATGATATTTTGGTTACAAAATATGTCACATCCAGATGGAAAAATTGCATTTTTTAATGATGCTGCATTTGAAATTTCTGCGACTGTAGAAGAATTAAAAAAATATGCAAAATTTCTGGGCGTTAAGGACGTTGATGAACATAAGCCATTCACCTATCTTGCAGAGAGTGGCTACATAAGAGTAGAACATAGTTCTGCAACAGGATTACTTGATATAGCTCTAATTGGACCAGATTATTTACCTGGCCATGCTCATGCAGATACTTTAAGTTTTGAGCTTAGTTTATTTGGGCAACGTGTATTTGTGAATTCAGGTGTATCACGATATGGTAATGATTCTATTCGGCATAAACAGCGCAGTACAATTTCACATAACACAGTTTGTATTAATGGTAAAAACTCTTCAGAAGTATGGTCAGGTTTTCGAGTTGCAAATCGGGCTTATCCAAGTACACCTAAAATCATAAAATCAATAGATAAAATAAAGGTTTCATGTGCTCATGATGGATACAAGCGATTGCCTGGAAAATGCATACATGAAAGAGAGTGGGAGTTTGGTACGGCAAGACTTTGTATTAAGGACAAAGTTAGTGGTTCATTTGAAAATGCAACTGCAAAATTTTATATCCATCCTGATGTGAAAGTGAAATTTGAAGATTCTAATAAAGGAAATTTTAGTTTGATGTTAGTCTCTGGACAAATATTACAGGTAAAGGTAAATGGCGCAGATAGTGCTAATTTAGTAGCATCCGAATGGTTTCCTGAGTTTGGTGTTAATTTAAATAATCAGTGTATAACTGTGAATTTTACTTCTTCGGAAATTTCCGTATCAATAAGTTGGTGATAATATAGTGAGAATTTTAGTGCTGAGTTTTTATTATACTCCTGATTTATCGGCAGGTTCTTTTCGTACAACAGCTTTGGTTCATTCTCTTCAGAAAAATACTACTAAAGATATGCATATTGATGTTGTGACGACATTACCAAATAGATATAAATCCTTTAATAGCGAAGCTCTTGAATATGAACAACATGAGAAGTTGGATGTTTTCAGAGTCAAATTACCTCCGCATCAGAGTGGGTTTATCGATCAAAGTAAGGCTTTTGTTAAGTATGCGACAAAAGCAAGGTTAATAACCTCAGATAAAGACTATGATTTAGTATATGCAACTTCAGGACGACTTATGACCGCTGTTTTTGGTGCATGGATATCGTCGCGTTGCAAAGCGAAGTTGTATCTAGATATACGTGATATTTTTGTAGATACTATTAAGGATGTTCTACCTCGAAAGATATCTTTCTTTACAAATCCTGTTTTCTCATTTCTGGAGAAATGGGCTGTTAATAAAGCGGATAAAGTCAACCTTGTTTCAGAAGGTTTCAGAGAATACTTTCAGTCACGATATCCTAAGAAAAAATTTTCATTCTTTACAAATGGTATTGATCATGAGTTTATTATAGCTAGTAATAATGCAATAATGAATCAAACAAATAACGAGAAACTCAAAGTTGTATATGCAGGTAATATGGGTGAGGGACAAGGCCTTCATAAGGTGATTCCTGAACTTGCAAAAAGAATGCAGAAGCATGTGCAATTTATTCTGATTGGTGATGGTGGTAGAAAGCCTGAATTACAGGCTGCACTTGATAAAGCTGGCTGTACAAATGTTGAATTAAGACCTCCAGTTAACCGTGATGATTTGATCGATGCTTATAATGAAGCAGACATGTTGTTTTTACATTTAAATGATTATAAGGCTTTTCGTAAAGTTCTACCTTCAAAACTTTTTGAATATGCTGCATTGAGTAAACCGATTTGGGCAGGAGTATCAGGTTATGCTGCTAAATTTGTAAAAGAAGAAATTGAAAATTCGGTGGTTTTTCATCCATGTGACATTGATGATGCTGTCCATTCATTTGGTGATTTAATTATTAAAAATACTGCTCGAACAAAATTTATAAAGAAGTTTGCAAGAGTTAGTATAATGGATAATATGTCGGATGAAATTCTGAATATAATAAAACAAGATTTATAGTCAGACTTACTCCTTAGACTTTCTTTGGTTATTAATTAGTATGGTTAATTTATTGTATTTTGTTTTAATTACCGTTATTTCTTTATTTCTTTATTTCTTTATTTCTTTATTTCTTTATTTCTTTATTTCTTACAGAATTGCTCCGACGTTATAGTTTGAAGGCGAATATTCTTGATATACCTGGTGAGCGAAATTTACACAGCATCGCGACCCCTCGAGGCGGTGGTTTGTCTATTGTCGTTATATTTCTCATCGTAGTTGGTTTCAATGATTTATTAGCTAAAAATATCGTTTTTGCATTAATGGGCTCAGGTATTTTAGTTGCGGCTGTTGGATATTGGGATGGTCAAGGTCATATCGCGGCTAAGTGGCGATTGTTATCTCATTTTATTGCAGCCTTCTGGGTATTATTTTATTTGGGTAGAATGCCCGAGTTTCAACTTTTAGGTTTCAGTATTGATGCAGGCTGGATAGGAATTGTGGTCGTTGCATTTCTTTTGGTGTGGTTATGTAATCCTCCCAAAAATTAACACTCAGTAAAAGTAGAATTTTCTTATAATAAAAACATAAGGAGATTCAAATGAAGACAGCACGTAAATCAGATTCACAAATCATGCAAATACTGAGCCAAGCAGGCTCAGGTGTTCCAGTATCCGAGCTGTGTAGAGAACACGGTATGAGCAGTGCCACTTTTTATAAGTGGCGTGCTAAATACGGCGGCATGGATACCTCAATGATCACCAGACTCAAAGAGCTTGAGGCAGAGAATTCTCGTCTCAAGAAGATGTACGCAGATGAGCGTTTAAAGGCTATGATCGTACAAGAGGCTTTAACAAAAAAGTTCTAAGGCC
>Ga0257124_1000883_pt1 | contig 27002 bp, 6 predicted proteins | sample SI106_150metaG_FD_190154 | JGI IMG/M metagenome (GOLD analysis project Ga0257124, IMG submission 190154) | Marine microbial communities from Saanich Inlet, British Columbia, Canada - SI106_150 | ecosystem: Environmental > Aquatic > Marine > Inlet | place: Canada: British Columbia | collected...
ATTAAAAAAGACGTGTTTTTGTTACATCTCAAAGAATGTGAATTTAGATTCAATTATCGGAACGAAAATCTTTATGGTAAAATGTTAGAAATACTTAAAAATAACTCGCTGTTCTAGTCTTGACCCATATAAAATTTATGTAAAATCAACAACTTGTTGCCAAAAAGTCTTTTGTCATGGTACAAAACACATGCCCTCTATCCGCATTGACCAAAACCTTCGGTCAGAAATTTACTTTCTCACTTTTACCGTCAAACATTGGTACGATCTTTTTGATAGGAATAATCGTTTTCAAATTTTAAGTGATTCAATTCAATATTGCCAAAAACACAAAGGATTAAAGGTACTTTCTTATGTTTTTATGTTGAATCATCTTCACTTAATAGCAACAAGTCCTGACATGATTGGATTTGTCAGAGATTTCAAATGTCATGTTTCGAGAGAAATAAAAAAAAACATCATCGCTACAGAGCCAACTATTTTGAAATTATTTTCTATTGGAGACGAGCAATACGAATTTTGGGAAAAAACAAATATGCCAAAACTTATTGAAACACCCCATTTCCTTGAACAAAAAATGAATTACATTCATGAAAATCCGGTACGAAAGCAATACGTTAATATTCCAGAACACTGGGTGTGGTCATCTGCAAATCCCAAGAGTGCTGTTAGTGTTGATAGCTTCGATTTATAAACATGAGGAGCAGGACACAGCCCTGCTTTTGCTTTAAATAGCTTCGACAACATGAAGAGCAGGACACAGCCCTGCTCCTGCTTTAAATAGCTTCGACAACATGAGGAGCAGGACACAGCCCTGCTTTTGCTTTAAATAGCTTCGACAACATGAAGAGCAGGACACAGCCCTGCTTTTGCTTTAAATAGCTTCGACAACATGAAGAGCAGGACACAGCCCTGCTCTTGCTTTAAATAGCTTCGACAACATGAGGAGCAGGACACAGCCCTGCTCTTGCTTTAAATAGCTTCGACAACATGAGGAGCAGGACACAGCCCTGCTCCTGCTTTAAATAGCTTCGACAACATGAGGAGCAGGACACAGCCCTGCTTTTGCTTTAAATAGCTTCGACAACATGAGGAGCAGGACACAGCCCTGCTCTTGCTTTAGACAAGGAAGGGTTACCGACCTCCGTCGTAGAGCATTTTGATTTCTTTATCAGAGAGGGCTCTGTTGTAAACACGTGCTTCATCAATGGATCCATGCAAACGCCAATCAGGATATCCTCCGAGATGAACATATCCAGAGGAGCTATCGAGTTTCCCAGAAAGAATGACTTCATTATCGAATTCTCCATTCACATAAAATCGAATCGCATCGTCGGCATAAATATATTCTACTGCCATATGCGTCCACGTGTTGTAGGGGATTGCGGTTAATCCGCTTACATGTGTTTCAACGCTTCCGATGAGTGTTTCAAACTGTGCTTCTTGATCGTGAATATGCCAGATCCACGGAGACCAACTTCCGATGATGGTGTTTCGATTGGCATCAGTGGTTTTATTTACCCACGCCGAAAATGTGAAATCATCGGTGATCGGGAGTTGGAGGGTTGTCGAAATATAGTCCCCTCCATCAAAGGTTGTGTATTCACTTCCGACGACTGGATCACCAGAAAATGTCCCATGATTATCGTATGGCGTGGCGTCTCCCACAGAGGTGCTGGACCGGAGTGATTGACTATCGAGTGGCCAATATCCAATCAAACCCTTATTGATATTTCCTACAGAAGCTTTTTGTTGTTTTGTATGTCCTTGATCGTAGAGAGAGGCTACTTCTGTGGCGGAAAGGGGACGATCGTAGAGTCGCAGATCTTTCATATTTCCTTCAAAATAAGAACCATAGGAAGTATGTGCGGTTGGATATCCTTGGCCTATCCCTGAGAACGTACAGGTATTGGAAGTATATCCCGCGGATGAATCATTATCGGTGCCTTGGAAAACCCCATCCATATAAATATCAAAGACATTATTGTCTCCGGTAATAGTCACATAATGCCAATCGGTATCAGCTACTACATTTGTGGTGTAGTTGCCCCAATATTCAGAATTAATATCTCGTTCCCCGCGTAAGAGAAATTTTCCACCAGAGATTCTATAGTCCAAAAATTTGTAAGAAGCGCTTCCATACAGAATTCGTAATGCCGAGGTGGTATTGGTGGCATCGTCGGTTGTCAAAGAATCTCTCTTTGCCCAAAATCCTACGGTAAAGCTTGTCAAATCAATGGTCTGTGTGGGGACCTGAATATAATCTCCATTTCCTGTGCCGACTCCTCCATCAAAATGCACAGAATCACCAATTAATTTTGCTCCACTCACGATTCCGTGATTATTATTTCCACTGATATCTCCCGCTCCTGACGACAATGGCCAGTGGGCGATGGGGGAGGCGATGTCGGATCCGTTGTAGAGATTTGTAACTTCTGTGGAGGAAAGGGCGCGATCGTAGATGCGGGCATCAGCAATGGAGCCATTGAAAAAGGGGATACCATTATAAGAACTACTTTGAGTCCCTATTTTTAAATCCATATTACTTTCAGTTGTTGCTACAAAACCTGGAAAAGAACAAGCAGCTCCTCTGTCTAGTTGCCCATTAACATATATATAAAAATTAGTGCCATCATCAATTCCCACGACATGATACCAGGTGCCAGGTGTAACAGCTGTTGTACCAGCACAAACAAAATCGTCATCATCATCTTCTTCTCTACTAAATTGAAAATGATTATTCCAAATTTCAATTCCGTAATCTCTCACACTTCCACCAGAGATTTGCCCCCTGCCTATAACTACTTTGTTTGTACTACTATCTTGTTTGACCCATGCATTAATAGTTATTGATCTTTCAAAAGATACACTATTTAAATCAGTAATACCGATAGAGTCATCCGTCCCATCAAAATAATATCCCTGATTCCGAATATTGGTACCTTCATACAGGGTTCCATGATTATCATTTGCGGTTTGATCTCCAGCGAGAACCTTTGTCATAATGAAGTTATCAACTGTTCCATTGAAATTATTAAATCCATGCAGATGAATACTGCTATTGGAAAGAGAGGTTCCGGTCGTGACCTCGAAATCATAATGTCCAGAAGTGGTGAGTCCACTTGATCCACTTCCCACCAGATACACATTGGAATCTCCGATAGAGAAAAATCCGGCATTTACAGTCAGATCAAATGAAATTCGATACTTGGTGTCAGAAACGAGTCCAATTCCTTGGCTGATATAGGTTCGGCTCGATTGGCTTCCATCACAGGAAGCAACGCCTCCAGAGATGCTCCAACCCGCTTGTTTTCCCCACGCAGTATCAGCATCAAAAGTTCCATTCGTGACGGGATTGTCCGCGGTTGTTTTACTTCGACTTGTGAGTGGCCAGTGTCCGACGAGACCTTGGTTTAAGTTTCCAGTCGACATGCTAGATTCCGATCCTTCGTAGAGCGTGAGGACTTCGGTGGCAGTGAGGGATCGGTCGTAGACACGGACGTCGGAGAAGGAGCCCGTAAAGAAACTTGAAGCTGTGTACCGCGCCCCAATTCGTAGAGATCTGAAATCGGGATCAAGTCCCGATCCCGTATCGATCAATGCTCCATTGAGATAGATTTTTGATTCAGTTGAATTTGTGGTTATCGTTACGTGATGCCAAGTGTTATTGGAAAGATTTGAAGATTGGATTTCGACAAGTCCGTTGAAACAGATGTTTCCTTCGGAATCTGTACAAGCACCACTTACATAATCTTGTAAAAACCAAAAATTCCCTGTGCCACGCCCATCTATGAGATAATCGGCTCCAGTATTAATATTTGGTTTTTGAAACCAGAGAGCAATGGTTCCCGCCGAGGGGTTCCCCACATCTCCCAAATCAACATAGTCAGTACTTCCATTAAAGGAAAGGGCTTTATCAGTCAGACCTTTATAATTGGTAGTGTAGGAATTTGTTCCAATCAGCGTTCCATGATTATCATTTGGAGTGGAATCCCCAGCGGTAATTTCTTTGATTGATACGGTTGTTTGATCAAACTCGACATACGGACTCGCCGTTCCTGATTCGCTTTGAATCACGAAATGGATCGCATCAAAATCAGGCGCACCAGAAAGATCGATAATCGTATCCATGTTTTTTACTTCGGAGACGAGATCGGATCCATAGTTATATCCGACGCCGGAGTAATAAGATGGAAACCAGCTCTCACTATCAGTAGGGGCATTGTAATCGAGTCGGGTGCTTCCGTTATACAAATGATATCCCCATCGTCCTCGTCCATTATTTACCGTGAAGGTTGCTCGTACTCGATACTTTCCTTTGACACTCGTGGAGAAATTTCTTCCCACTCCAGGCCAGCCTCCATTGGAGGTTGTGATATCAATATCATCTCCTGTTTGAGTGAAATAAGAGGTTCCTGTTGATCGGCCAGAATAGACAGAATTCGTCCATGCATCATAGGTTAAAGATTTATGGGTTTCTGCTTCTGCACTCAATGCCCAATGTCCGATGAGTCCGGCTTCGCCCCCACCACGAGAGACTGATACGGAGAGGGCGGATGCAGAGAGGGGGATGAGGAGAAGGAGGAGCAGAATTGGGATCCGGATCATAAAGGGATCCGGATCCCAATTCTTTAGTTGAACAAAAAATGTGTTCAATAGTTTTCTCCCCCCACCCCGCGAAGCGGGGCTTCCCCCCTCATGGAGGGGTGACAGGGGAGAGTGGAATCTTTTTTTATTATTCATTTTTTGTAATTGAAGGCCCACCGCTTAAGCGGTGGGTTGCAGGTTATTGCCCTTGATTATAAAGCATTTGGATTTCGTTGCCAGAAAGGACTCGATCGTAAATACGGACATCGGCGATATTTGCAGTAATGAAATTCCCACTTTGATCTCCTATTTTGAATGATGCCGGATCGGTGTCCGGATTGGTGAATGTTGCAGAATCAATTTTTACTCCATTGAGATATCCGGTCATTGTTGTTCCCGACCAAGAAAGGGCAACATCGTACCACGTATTGAGTGTAGATGAACCAGAAAGGGAGATAGTAGTCATTGGATTTCCACGAGCAATATCAAGAAGACCATTCCATCGGATATAAAATCGATTTGAACCAGATCCCACAGAGTAAAAAACAAAATCACCTGATCCGGTTGCGGTGGGATACACCCGAACAGTAATCGTGCCTTGTGTTGAATCAAGAACATCTGTCGGGACACTCATATAATCATTCACTCCATCAAAAGTCGTGTAATCATCGCTTACAGTTGCACCCATGATAGTTCCATGATTATCAGAGGGAGTCGTGTCGGCGGTAACAATTTCTTTAACCACAACATTATCAATAGAACTCGTATTTCCCGGAGATCCATAAATAGATAACATACTTGTTCCGGCTATGATTTCAATACTTATTGTCTCCCCAACGTCTGCCTGTTGTACAGAATAGATATTTTCTGCACCCCATTCAGAAGTAAAAATGAGGCCTCCCGACAAACTGATAATATCGGCACTAATGGCGTATTTTTTTCCAATAGTAAGTATGCTTTGGCATTGTAAATAAGTACCACTTGTTCCATCAGCAGAAGCAATACCATTGGCTATTGACCAAGAATCACCAATACTCCAATTACTTTGATCAGAAAAGGATCCATTTGTTATGAGATCACTTCCTGTTTTTTCATACTTTGATTTCAATGGCCAGTGGCCCACGAGTCCTTTATTCAAATTTCCGACGGTGGCTTGTTTTTGTTTGAGATGACCTTGGTCGTAGAGAGAGGTGATTTCGGTGGATGAGAGAGCACGGTCGTAGATGCGGGCATCTTTGATGTGTCCATGAAATTCATAGTTCGTAGTAGCGATTCCTCCAATTCGAAAAGCTGTTGGTTGTGTAGGAGCTCCTGAGATTGATCCAGATTTATTAAGTACTCCATTTATATAAATTTTTGCATCAGACGAATTGAATACACCAGTTATGTGGTACCAGTTATTTGTTGTGATAGCGGAATCAGCAACGATATCTGAACTAGATTGTCCAAAGTACATACGTGGTTTTAAATCATTTCCAATAGATAATCCATAGGCACTATTTTTCCCAAGAATAAAAGCATTATTAACAGAAGGAGCTTCAAGATTAATCCAAGCAGAGAGAGTAAATAAATCTTCCGTAGGGTCGAGTTGTAATTCAGTATCGTTATTGACGAGTACATATTCATCCGTCCCATCAAAACTCGCCGCTTCACCAATGAGCGTCGCGCCACTCACCGTTCCATGATTATTATTTCCACTGATATCTCCCGCTCCCGAACGAAGCGGCCAATGGGCGATAGGGGAGGCAATGTCGGTGCCGTTGTAGAGAGCGGTGACTTCGGTAGAGGAGAGGGCGCGATCGTAGATGCGAACATCGGAGATGTTGCCGTCAAAGACTTCTAACCCTCTATGTACGACTTGACCAATATCAATACGAGCATCCGTTTTTGTTCCAAGTGATACACCTGTCTGGGTAGTGCCTTGTTGGACACCATTTAAATAAAATTTCAGATTTCCAGAAGAATCTACGGTAGTCATAAAATAAGACCAAACATGAGCCGTTGGTGTTGTTGTCGTTTTATAAATCGATCCAGTATAAAAACCAAGATATCCATCTCCTGTATTTAGGAAAAGTTGATATTGCATATTTGCTGCTCCCGTATCCGATCGTTTTGAAACAATTGTATTGTAATCGCTATAATCTCCAGTTGGTTTTATCCAAGCCCCAACACTTACTTCATTAGAAACAGCAAGTCCCGTGCCAAGAGAAATAAAATCATCCGTCCCATCAAAACTATACCCCTGATTCCTCACAGTGGCACCACCAGCGAGTGTTCCATGATTGTCATTTCCTGTGGCGTCGCCGACAGAGGTGCTTGATCGTAAAGATTCTGTATTGAGTGGCCAGTGTCCCACGAGGCCTTGGTTCTCATTTCCAGTGGACATTTTTGACTCGGATCCATCGTAGAGATTTGCTACTTCAGTGGCGGTGAGGGCGCGATCGTAGATGCGAGTATCAGTTATAGCACCGGTAAAGTATCTTGGATCATTTGTTTCATAATTGTATCGACTTCCTATGGTGGCATCGTTTGTGGAGATACCAAGACCATCAAAGGTTCCATTCTCCCCACTAGCTCCGTCATCTATAACCCCATTAATAAATACTTTAGAATTTGATGCGTCAGTAGTTTGGCCGTCCCAGGTGTATACTACGTGGATCCATGTGTTGAGATCCGAACTGTCAAAAACAGTATTAGAATATTTATAAATACGATTATCCCCATTTCCTATGATTCCTAACAATCGAGAGGTATTACCATCATTCCCATAAAATTGAAGTACAACTCCTTTATCATAAAGACCATCTTTAAGGAAATCTCCAAAGATCAGATCGGTCACCCCAATGGCTTCTGGTTTTATCCAAGAAGAGATCGTAAAACCATCTTGAAGATCATCGGTAAGAGTTTTATTTAGATCCACATAATCATCCGTCCCATCGAAGGACATGGCTTGCGGGGAGACAACTTCGCGGATAGTGAGATTATCTAAAGTAAACGAATTGGTACTCCTTCCAAAGAGAGAAATATTTGTTCCTGTCGCAATGGCTGTAAAGGAATACGTTCCATTTGCCAAAACTTTACTTCCGGTTGTAAAGGAAAAAGTCCCAGTAGAAAATCCAACATCATTGGTACCGGAATAATTTGAAATGGTATAGGTGACTTTATATTTTTTCCCAATTTCTAATGCATCTAATTGGCTCATATATGCCGTTGCTGTAGCAGTTGTACAATGTGCTTGATTTGCACTAATAGTCCATCCAGGATCCTTCGTCCAATCACTATCGGCATCGAATGTTCCATTGGTTACGAGCTCTTCCCCCAGACCTTCAGCGGTCGGCCCGGCGGTGTAGGTCGGCCCATTCATCAATGCTCCATCATTGGCATATCCCGTGGAATCGGCGGTGGTGATTTCTTTGAGGGTAATATTATCAATATAAATAATTTCTCCAGCTGTCATATTACTGGCATACAGATAATTACTAGTAGTACTATCGGCAGTAAAATCAAAACTAAAGTTAACAAAAGATTCGCTGGTAAAAGTATGTCCATGACTATAACTATCAGCATTTGAACCTACGAGAACATTTGAACCAGCATTTACGGCTGCCCAATAACTCACGCGGTATGTCCTTCCAACAACGAGATCAGTAGTAAGATCATGAGCATCTTTCCAATATAGATAGGCACCGTTGGCATTGGTGTGGTTGACATATGTGATTTTAAGAGATTTTGAACCAGTATGCGCTTTGTCGGTGGAGGCAGATACTGTATTGGTACCATAAATTGTCCACGATCCAGTATCAGTTTCGAAATCTCCAGCACCTCTATCAAACAAACTACTTCCTACATTCTCATTCGCTTCATTCAACTCCCAATGTCCCACGAGACCGGCTTGTCCTCCACCACGAGAGATGGTGACGGAGAGGGCGGATGCAGAGAGGGGGATAAAGAGAAGGAGCAGGAGCAGAATTGGGATCCGGATCCTAAAGGGATCCGGATCCCAACAATTCTTTAGTTGAACAAAAAATGTGTTCAATAGTTTTCTCCCCCCGTCTCCCGCAAGGCGGGAGACTTCCCCCCTCATGGAGGGGGGATTAAGGGGGGAGTCAATGGCAGTAGATTGCCACGTTTTATGTTGAACAAAAAATGCATGCCCTCGACTTCGATCGGGGGTGTTCAATACTCTTTTAAAAGAAACCCCTCTGTCCCACCGAGTGGGACATCTCCCCCTATCAAGGGAGATTAAATTCGATATTTTTCTTCCCCCTGATAAGGGGGATTGAGGGGGTTTAATTCTAAGGAGGGAGGTGTTAGAATTCCCTCTCTCTCGGTCTCTCTCCCATGGGGAGAGAGAAGATATTCGGAATCTTTTTTTATTATTCATTTTTTAACTTTCCTTAACTGTAAACTGTTAACTATAAACTATTAACTATCTCATTTATTTTCCTTGGTCATAAAGCATTTGAACTTCTCGTGCAGAGAGTGCTCGGTCGTAGATGCGGACATCGGCGAGATCACCATCAAAGTTATTATTCCATCCAGCGCCACCAGCATCAGCAATTTCAGCGGTGGAAGCAAAGGCAATACTTCCTACATAGGTTCCTTGGTTTAACAGGACTCCATCTTTGAAAAATTGCCAGACACCGTTGTTATACGTTCCCACAATATGATGCCAACCATCTGCTATCAAGGTGGCACTTGTGCTTTGACAACAAGAATCAGCGATTCCAAAAGAAAGACTGGTTGCCGTATCCATTCCAATATAGAGTCGATTATTCCCCGATTGATGTCCGAAGAGCATGGTTGAAGTTTGAGCGGCATCGTTTGATTTAGCCCACATGGAGACGGTTCCTGTCGTACCATTGAGGGCACTTGTAGGGATAGTAATTTTGTCATCCGTCCCATCAAAAGTTGTGTATGCTGATCCCACAGTCGCTCCAATGATAGATCCATGATTATCGCTAGAAGTGAGGTCGGCGGCAAGATTTATTTCTTTAACCGAAATATTATCAAGAAGTGCTGTTGTTTCAGCATTCAGATTAGATTGGGCATATCCTGCGTAAATTTTGTAGGTTCCTTCTATGTCTGGGGTAAAAGTTTTTGAAAAATAGGTCCATTCAGATTCGTTTGCTGATTTTAAAATATAGTTACTTGAATACCAAGCACTATTCTTTGTGATTCCGGCAACAATAATATCTCCAGCAGTATGACCTGTTATTTTATACCACCCAGAAAGAATATATGTTTTTCCAGGGGTAACCGAAAGGGTTTGATAATAGAATAGACTGGCACTTCCTGGGGTCATGGATGCGCGATATGTTTTTTCTTTTGGATCGGTTGCATCAACAGAAGAAGCGGTCATTCCTGAATCTGTCCAACCGGTGAAGTCACCCGTTTCAAATCCTCCATTCGTCACGAGATTACTCCCACTCGTCTCATACTTCGACGTCAACGGCCAATATCCCACGAGTCCTTTATTCAAATTTCCGACAGTGGCTTGTTTTTGTTTGAGATGGCCTTGGTCGTAGAGAGAGGTGATTTCGGTGGATGAGAGAGCACGGTCGTAGATACGAATATCTTTCATTTGCCCATCATAGTACCATTGAGTTCCGTCATGAGATCCCAGCAATATAGGATAACTAGAAGTGATATTTCCCCAATCACTCAGTGATGAAGTTTGTATTAAAATGCCATCAATATAGACTTTTATTTTGTGATCACTTGCTGTCAATACAAAATTATAATAATGCCACTCATCAAGATAACTAGAGACAGATAAATTGTACCCCTGTCTTTCACCAGAGGAACCATACACTTCGTAATTGATATCATTCCCGGAAGGATTTAATCGAAGGCCAAATCCCGGATGTCCGCCTGAAGCATTCCCATAATAAAGGCTTCTATAAGATCCAGTAAATCCTCCGAAGTTGAGCCAACCACTCCATGTTAAGTCGCCTCCATTAGCATCAAAAGTTCTTACATCTCCGAGATTGATATAATCATTTGTCCCATCAAAACTCGCGGCTTCGCCAATTAACGTTGCCCCAGTCACCGTCCCGTGATTATTATTTCCACTGATATCTCCCGCACCTGAACTGAGCGGCCAATGTCCGACAGGGGAGGCGATGTTATCGCCATTGTAAAGATTGAGAAGCTCTGTGGCAGAAAGAACTCTATCATAGAATTGGACATCAGCGATATTCCCATCCCAAGCATTGGAAGTATATCCAAGGTGAACGTTTCCGTAAGTCATTGTTCCATTCGCTGAATTTATGAGATTTCCTGTGAGTTTGAGAACCCCATCAAGATAGACTTTTGCCTCATTTGCTGTATGCGTTTCTTTTGTGATAGCGACCATGTGCCATTTCCCCGCAGTAAAACCACTAATAACGCCAAAAGGGATATTGCTGTCTGTTCCAGATGACGAAGAGGTATGTACAAAAAAGCTGGACCCACTAAATCCACAGGAAAAAGGGGTAACATTACTAATTCTATGCACATCCGATAAAGCTTCTTTTTTTACCCAATAGACCTGCGTAAGTTCATCAGTGGTCGTACTCGGCATTGTCGTTGTCTGAATAGTGTCATTCGTCCCATCAAAATAATATCCCTGATTCCGAATATTGGTACCTTCATACAGGGTTCCATGATTATCATTTGCGGTTTGATCTCCAGCGAGAACCTTTGTCATAATGAAGTTATCAACTGTTCCATTGAAATTATTAAATCCATGTAAATAAATACTGCTGTTCGCAAGAGAGGGTCCCGTGGTGACTTCAAAGTCATAATGACCAGAACTGGTCAGACCACTTGATCCATTTTCCACCAGATAAACATTAGAATCGCCGATAGAGAAAAATCCGGCTGTCACTGTTAGGTCAAAAGAAATGCGGTATTTCGTATCAGAAACAAGGCCAATAGCTTGGCTAATATACACGCGACTTGACTGACTTCCATCACAGGAGGCGACCCCACCAGTAATACTCCAACCGGATTGTTTCGCCCAAGAAGAGTCAGAATCAAAGGTTCCATTCGTGACGGGGTTGTCTGCGGTTGTTTTACTTTCACTCGTCAGCGGCCAATGCCCGACAAGACCTTTGTTTGTATTCCCGGTTGACATTGCGGATTCTGATCCTTCGTAGAGGGTGAGAACTTCGGTGGCGGAGAGGGCGCGGTCAAAGATACGGACGTCGGCGAGAGAACCAGTGAAAGTAGATGTTCCGCTCAATTTTAATAATTCAGAATTTGTAATGGAGCCAAGTTGAGAAGACGGAAAGTTTGAAAAAGGACGAGAGTTCCAATAAACCCCATCAGAGTAAGATAATATTTTTTGATCACTGCGATTAAGAATAGCTACTATGTGATGCCAGTTTCCATCAGTTGCATCATATCCTGCGTAGACATATTGATTTCCATCTCGAACGGAATCATTGAACCAAAAAATACAATTCCCGTTCCATCCACCGGAAAGATCAAATCGAAATCCTGAACCACTTCCGGAATCTTTTTGTAGAACAGTTCCAGAGGTGTCGGTTGTTTTGATCCATAGTGAGATTGTGAAATCACCATCTCCCGGTTCTAAATCTTCAGTGTTTTCAACTATTACAGAGTCATTCGTCCCATCGAAAGACATGGCAGATCCAGATTTATATTCTCGAATAGAAAGATTATCGAGGTAAATAGTTTGAACAAAATTTTTGTTCGTTACGATTTGGAATCGATAATCACTCGCATTCCTTGTTGCCGTGAAAGTGGTTTCATAATGCGTCCAAGTCCCATTTGCCGGAGTTGGATTTGTTCCGTAATCTATAGCGGCTCCACCAGTATCCGTTCGTACTTGGGCTGTGACTCGGCTTCCGTCTCCATAGAGATCATATTTAATTTGATATATTTTTCCTGATTCGAGGGAAAACGGTTTATATTGCACTCCTTGCCAGTCAGTAGCGGTGGTAGTTACAAGTTTTCGGCTGTAGGAGCCATCGAGAACTTGATCGGTACTTCGTGTATGGGTTGTTGGAGAACCAGAAGTAACCCAGTCGCTGGATTCTGTCTCGGCATTTCCGTAAGGAGTGAGTTGTGGTCCAAATCCATCAGTGGTTGGACCGGCGGTGTAGGTCGGCCCATTGAGCATCGATCCATCATTGGAATATCCCGTGGAATCGGCGGTGGTGACTTCTTTTAATTCAGCTTGTGCAAATTCAACCCAATCACCAGTAACAGCGGCAGGATTTGTAAGTGTCCCAAGACGAATTGCTAAATCTGTTGCATCAGTACAAGTGAAAGTACTGCTATATTTTATCCAATCTGTTGTTACAGATGATCCCATATTCGTTTGAATATTCGATGATGGAGCGTTTCGAACACTAAGCCATAAATTACCTGATCTGTTCGACCTTGCCCAAACAGATGCGGTGTAAGTCTTTCCAACAGTGAGTGCTACACTCTGAGAAATTTGTTCATAATAATATGTTAAATTATTGCTGTTCCACGTTATTCGTACATTATCATTTCCATTGAAGTTGTTTTGATGACTAAATGTAACGATATCACTCGTATCTCTTTCAGTCCATTCTGTGAAATCTTCTCCGCTGTAATTATTGAAATTTCCGTTGGTCAAAAGGTTATTTCCCGTTGTTTCCGCTTCTTCACTCAATTCCCAGTGTCCGATGAGACCTTTTTCACTTCCACCACGAGAGATGGTGACGGTCATGGCGGAGGCAGAGAGGGGGATGAGGAGAAGGAGCAGAACTGGGATCCGGATCCCTCTAGGATCCGGATCCCAGTTCTTTAGTTGAACAAAAAATGTGTTCAATAATTTAAAACCCCTCTCTCTAACTCTCCTCGCCAGATGGGAGAGCGCACTCCCTCTCCTTTTGGGAGAGGGTTGGGGTGAGGGGGGTCTAAAGTTCATAAGTTTTACAAAATTTTATTTTTTAAACAGTCCTTTAAAGAATACTTTAATAGATCCAAACCAATTGACGTCTTCGACTTCATCTTCTGCATCAATGATTGGTGTATCGGGAACAGTCTCAGGTGCTACGGCTACGATCTTTCCAGATTTAAGTCCTTTCGCAACTTCTTTTTGTACACTTGAGATCATCTTTCCAAAATCTCCTTCGAGCTTGCTCGCAAGCGTTACGAATTTTTTATCAACAAGCGCTTCAAGAGAAGCTTCATCAATTTGTGCAGAAACAATTTCAGTATCGTTTACTTTGTCTTCTGCTTTTTTTCCACAAAGGAATTTCCCATTCGCGGCATCAAATCGCAAATTGTCACAATTAGGAACCGCTTGGCAGGTTTCGCCAATTCGGACTTGTCCTGTTCCACAGTATTGTACAAATTGAGAAGGATCAATGGTTTGAGGGGTTGCACAAGTGAAGTTTGATCCGCTAAAGTTCAGAAATTCACAAGAGGGGATAGACACACATTGCGTACCGATTTTCACTTGGTTTCCACTACAGTCGTTTGATCCGCTTCCGACTTCCACTCCGCCAATCATGATTTTGGCACCGGCGGGAAGATTAATGTTTCCGGAATCATCAATTTGAAGTTTTGAAGCAACCGTTTGTCCCGCTTCATTTTGAATGGTCGCAAATTGTTGAGCAAAGGCACTACAGGCTGGGGGATTGTTTCCATTACAAGTCATCCCAAAGATTCCGACCTGTCCATTGGATGTACACGTTCCACCCGCTTGGATTTCACATCCGTTGCTGGCATCGCCATCACAATTGAGGTATCCACTGTCACAGGTGATCTTTCCTTTGCTTCCATCACATCCATCCACAGTGGCGTGGTTTCCGGCACTTCCATTTGCGACTTCACAATCAGGATTGGAAGTATCACAATTGAAGAATCCAGCACTACAGTCTCCACATTCAAATCCGCCTTCTTTGAGACATTTGGTGTTTTTATTTTGAGCGTCACAGGTGCTGTCTGATTGACATTGCCAAGGAATACACGTGGTGCTTTCGGCAGTACAATTAAGTACCAACCCTCCAGCAAGTCCAGAGTTAAGATTAGAGGTTGATTCTAAATCAGCTTTGGCTTTTTCTACATTTGCAGGTGTTTCACAATGCAAGATGCCATCGTATCCACACACGTATTGATCTGCTTCACAGTCGATCGACATGTAGGTCGTATTACATTCTGTGAAATCGGTGACCCATCGGTCTTCCGCAGAAGCATTAGGGATAAAGAATACTGCAGCCATGAGGCCGAAGCAGAGCAGAAGGAAGGACCTTCTGAAGCCGAACTGTGAGTGTGTGTTTTTCATGTTAATGAAAGGGTTAGAGAGTAATTGCTAAAGGTAAAAGGTAAAAGAAAGTTTAAAGATTAAATGTAAATAGAATATGGTCATTCCGGCTTGCCCGGAATCGGTTGAAAGCTTGAAAGAATGTTGTAAGCGTTAGCGCGGTACTTGTGATAATTATTCGTTTCACTCTGTATACAGGCGGACCACTCGTCCGATCCTGGGCAAGCCAGGATGACTGAGTAGAGAGAGTCTTTTGAATTTTTTTCATATTTTTTAACTATTTTTTTAAGGGATCCTTCGGCAGAGCCTGTCCTCGAGAAGTCGAGGGCTCAGGATGACACTGCGTGTCATTTACAGCATGCGAAGGCTTTGGAAGTATTACAATACCCGACTCCGCTTCGTCCACCGGACGTGGAGTTGAGAATCCAGAAGTTTCCGAAGGCGGCGTTGGTGCTGAGTGCCCAACCGTTACAGTCATCAGCTGGTCTGACGGCTGGAGCGTATTTGGCTCCTCCGGAGTTGATCCAGACTTGAGTGGTTCCACCCGCTGACCAGGTCCCGAGTGTGGTGAGGTCAGAGATCATGGCGATGGTTCGCGTGATTTCATCAACAGAACAGACATGAGAGCCCGTGACCGCAGTGTCACAGAGATCGTTAGCCGCTCGGTATCCCGTCAAGCTGTCATGCGCGGCACTTCCATTTGAGGCAGCTGACACGCCCACAAAGATGCTCGAGTTATTGTCCCAGTCGTTGGTAGAAATGTCTTTACAGTTCGCACCGTTCTCGTCACAGAGTTGTGTGGCACGAATAGTTCCTGCAACATCCAAAGCTGAGTCAGGAGTGGTGTCGCCGATACCGACGTTACCATCTCCTAATACCGTAAACGTTTCCGTTCCACTATCATTTATAAATTTAACATTTGTTCCACTTGAATTATTAGGACCCTGTACGGAAAGAGCTACATTAGATCCCTCAGTATCAACTATTTGAAGACTTGCTGTTGGACTCGCCGTCCCGATACCGACGTTACCGGCTGGATCTATTCGCATTTTTTCAGCTGCAGTTTCTCCAACATCATCTCCGATATGAAAAGCAATATAATTAGATCCTCCAGCATTTATATCTGCATAAAATTCTAAATCATTACGAGCAGTCATTGCTAAATCTCCATTAACGGCAGATCTCAAACCTTCATCAATATTATTAAAACCAATTCTTTGATTTAATCCTGAAAGAAGTATATTTCCACCAGAAACATCTAATAACTCACCAGGAGTTGTCGTCCCAATTCCGACGTTTCCAGTCCCCGTAAGGAGAGCATAATTATTAGCGGTACCTGTAGCGGAAAAATAACCTCCAACATTTATTCCAGAAGCTCTTGATCCTGTAGAAATACCTTGTATTCCATAATTATAACCTGTTCCAGAAGTCGCATATCCATTTGCCAAAACTGCAATACCTCCGTTTCCATTATATCCATAGGAAGCAATTCCTACAGCATTATCTGCATTTTCACTTCTAACATCTAGTCTTTTACCTGCTTGAGGACTCACCGTCCCAATCCCGACTCCGGCATCTGTAAATGTTGCTATGTCAGTTCCCGCAGGTCTAATTCTCAAATCAGAAGAAGTCATCTGCCATATTGCAGTGCTTCCATTAAATACAAGTCCGGAACCAGCTACACTTCCTGGAGTTCCTGCAATATGAAGCCTTCCACTTGGATCCGTCGTCCCGATACCGACGTTACCAGACTTTAAAATAGTCATTCGCTGGGCATAGGATCCCTCGTTATTTGTTTTGAACTGAATATCTCCTCCCGTGCCTGTGAAGGCCTCTCCTGTGTCGGAATTTATTCCAATGACAGCATGCATAGTTGTTCCTGGAGCTCTTATAAATTCAAGATTATAAGTCCCGAGTTGTGAATAATAAGAAGCAGTTGATCCTGTGATTTTTAGACCATCCGTGTAATCAGTCGTATCTGTGTCTGTAATAAGAAGTTGCGGAGTGGTGGAACTTACTTCCAATTCCGCCCCAGGACTCGTCGTCCCGATCCCCACATTCCCCGTTCCCTCGATGGTCACGAGGGAGGTTCCACTTGAGTTATTAAACCGGAAATCGCGCGTATTATCTCGGAGTTGTCCAATCCAATCGGTTCCACTTCCAGCGGTTGGAGAGAAACGAAGGGCATAAGAACTTCCAGAAGTATTGAGAGAGGTTCCAAAAACGGATCCATTTGCATGGAGTGTTGAAGTTGGATTTGTTATTCCGATTCCCACCTTGCCATCAGCAGTAACCGTCATGGTATCTCCGAGACTTGATGTTCCAGTTCGGAAAGTCATATTACTATTGAGTGGAGCGGAGATAGAATCGGTTGAGATTTCTATATTGGACAGAGTAGAGGTTCCGCTGACGGTGAGGTCTCCAGCGATCACCACCCCTTCGTTCTGTGTTCCTCCGGTTCCGTCCGCCTCGCCGTAAACCGTGAGGACTGGATCGGAGTCGAGAGAGAAACTGTAGCTTTCTTCTGTTCCAGCCGTTGGGGTACCCGACACTGGCATGTTTACCAGTGTAACGGCCCCACTGTCCTCAGCGAGTGAAAGGGTTCCAATGTTGAGATTTCCTCCGATTTCGATTTCATCGCTGGCGTTCACTTTGAACATATTCACCACGCCCGTTCCTGCGCTATCAGCACCCGCGACCCACATGTTATTTGGCACTTGGATGTAATCAGTGGTTCCTTCCACGAGTCTCAGCATTTCTTGTCCTCCTGAAATGAGGGAAAGTTGGTCGGCGGCATTCCATCCAATACCAGTGTCAGAATCATCTCGTCTTGGATTGAAGTTTGGATTTATAGAAGAAGAGGCTTCGTACAAGATTGCTGGATGTGTATTTTGTCCAGAAATAATTCCGCCTGATTCAAATGTCCAATAGACTCCATTTCCTCCTAGAGAGATACCAACTTTATCGTCAGAGAGTTCAACAAATCCACTATCTCCATCACCAAAAGCAAGAGAGGGAACGGTAGAACCTCCGATAATCCCAGCCGGTGCAATAATTATTTGATCGGTTCCAGCGGTGCCGGTTTCTTTGAGTCGGAGCATTTCTACTCCTCCTGAGATGAGAGAGAGTTGGTCGGCGGTGGCGCCGAGACCAGTATCAACATCGCTGTGATTTGGGAATATTGTAGGATTAGTTGAAGAAGCAGTTTCATTAGCAAGACCAGCACCACCTGCATCATTAGATCTAAAAATTCCCGATGCATTTACTAGTAAAAATTTTCTGCTTCCAGCGGTCGATATACTCAAATTATCATCAACACTTTCATAGAATCCTGTATCTCCGTCACCGAAAGCCAAAGATGGAGTGGCGGCGGTTCCGATGATTCCCGCTGGACCAATGATAAGTTGATCAGAAGTAGCGGTGCCGGTTTCTTTGAGTCGGAGCATTTCCGTGCCTCCGGCGATGAGAGAGAGTTGGTCGGCGGCGGCGTGTCCGAGTCCCGTGTTTGAATCATCTCGAAATCTATATCCTGGACTTGTTGAAGAAAGAGCTCCTCCAGCTATTATTTGAGGACTTTGTGCATGCGATCCTTGAAAGGATCCGGATGTGAATTCGAATTGTAATCCTCCAGCATTACTGATTCCCAGTGTGTCATCTGCACTTTCATAGAATCCTGTATCTCCATCTCCAAAGGCCAGAGTCGGTGTGGCGGCATGATTGCCTGGCGTTTCACTCAATGTAATTGGCGTGGCCGTAGTTGCGCCTCGTCCGGTAACGGTGGCAAGCGTGTCGTCTTCTGTCGTATCAATTCCTGTCAATCCGGTTCCATCTCCGACGAACGCGGTGGCGGTTACCGTTCCCGCTACTTCGAGTTTGGTTGACGGGGTGGTGTCGCCGATCCCAACATTCCCCGAAGAATCAATAATCATTTTTGTTGCGCTTGAAGTAGCAAAAGCCAAATCCCCTCCAGAATAATCCAAGTAAACAGAAGTAGCTCCAATATAACTTTTTCCAGTAACCAATTCATCCCCAGAAACATGTAGTGTTTGACTTGGACTACTAGCCCCAATCCCTACATTCCCCGAAGAATCTATCCTCATCCTTTCAATTGATTCTGTTCCTAGAACCAAATCTGAACCTCCAGCTGTTGAATATATCCAATTTGAATTTGCTTTTGTGGAGTGTGAATCCCCATAAGAATCAAATAAAAGATTATTACCTTGTCCCATAATTCTTAATTCAGAAACACTTGATGTTCCAGTATTAGGATTTTGTATTTGAATAGCAGATATTCCATCAGTTGATTTATAAACATCCAAAGAATAACTTGGACTATCAGTCCCAATCCCAACATTTCCATCATTATCAATCCTCATTCTTTCAGTATTTGAGCCAGTTGAAGCAGTAGAAAATTTCAAAGCAGTTTCTCCCAACCCCCCCTCAGAAATTCCAGAAATTTCAGCTCTTACACTTGGAGTTATTGAGCCATCATTACTCCAAAAATCAATTGTTCCTAATTCTTCTCCAGCAGTCACCCCCGTATCTCCAGCCCTTTCTAATCTTAATGCACCAGGAGCAAAATTTCCTGCAACTTGCAATAACTTATCCGGGCTATCAGTCCCAATCCCAACATTCCCTCCTTGTTGAATAGTTAAAACATCTGTATCAATTCCCCCTGTTGAACTAGCTGAACGAATTTTAAATAAATTATCTGGGGCAGATGCAGAACCATCGTGCTCTATCCTAAAATAAGAAATATCCCCTTCTTGAAAATCTATTGAATTAGTATTTCCAACTGCACCATTTAAATTAACTGTTGCTCCTGCTGTATCATAAATATCCAGCTTAGCAGAAGGACTCGTCGTCCCGATACCGACATTACCTCCATTATTAATATAACTATCTGCAGAAGCATCAGAATCAAAATTTATTTTTAAAACTCCTTCATCATATAATTCTAAAACACCATTATCTCCAGTAACATCTCCATCACCTAACCGAGCTATGGTTTTACTATCTTCTTGAATAGTAAGTGCAGAGGTGTAGGTTGAAGCTGCCCCATTTAAATGTAATAAACTAGAAGGACTCGCTGTCCCAATCCCGACATTCCCACTTACAAGTAGTTCTCCGGTTACGGCTCCCCCCTGAGCGAGTGAAGGAGATCCTTGTCTGTACAGTTCCTGAGATTCCCTTGCTGACAACGTTCTGTTGTACAATTTAACCTCATCTATCAAACCATCAAAAGTACTGGCACCACTAGTAGCATTTCCTATATAAAGTGTCGAAGCCGCATCACTGTCCCTTGTTCCGGTTGGTGTACCTGTTTCTGTTATTCCAGAAGCAACCGTATAAGTTGTTCCATTAATGTAGAAAATAGGGTTATTGCTCACAGAATCTGCATCGTAAGTAATAACGACATGAGACCATGCATTGAGAGGAATCACAGCATTCGTTGTTTTCCAACCACCATTAACCCCATCAAAATATTTACCGAACGACATTTTAACAAAACCGCCAGATTCTTCACGAACATCTACTCTAAAGGCAACAGATTTATCAACGATTCTTCCGTAATTATCCTCTCCGTCTGATTCAGGGTAAATCCAAGCACTCATGGTTCCACCACCATCATGGATGTCATCAATAGTGGTTCCACTTCCACAACTAATAGAAGTAGCGGCTCCATCGAAATCTACAGCACTACTAAACTTAGCGGTATCCCAGCTTCCAGCCCCGACTGTTAAGGTTCCGGTGTTGCTGTTTATACTTTGATCAGCGACGCTTGTTCCTGTTCCTTCATCGATGGTCCACCATGCGACCAGACCATTTTCTATAGGACCGGCTACGTCGAGCGTGGCAGTAGGACTCGTCGTCCCGATGCCGACGTTGCCTGAATTAATAAAAGATGGAGAAGTTCCATCTACTGCTAATTGAGTTGTTACTACATTTTCTTTGTATAATTGTAAATACCCATTATCACTTCCAGAGCCACCATCTGCTAAAACAGCAATAGTACTTGTATCATCTCTTATTGTTATACCTCCAGAATCTCCACTTGCTATTTGAATGTCTAATTTATTTGATGGACTCGTCGTCCCGATGCCGACGTTGCCTGTGCCTGTAATGCTCATTGCATTAATTGGAGTTCCAGATGTTTTAGTTCTAAAATGAATATCTGCTCCATCAGCATTAAAAGAATTATCTATATAAAAATCTCCTGTTGAACCAACATAACGAACAAAACCTAATGAACCTACATTTATCTGCCCACTAGCAACATTAGCACCAACAACACTTTCATATCCGCTAACTTTTAATTGAGATATAGCAGTTCCAACAATTTCCAACTTCGCTGCTGGACTCGTCGTTCCGATGCCGACGTTGCCACTTGCTACTCTTAACCCCTCAACACCACCTGATACTAAACCAATGTTATCTGCGGTAGGAAACCAAATTCCAGTATTATCATCTCCCATTTTATATATGGCAGGGGTAGCTAAACTTCCTACAGTTCCTATTCTTGTTCTATCATTTATATAAGCATTACCTGAAACTTTTAAATTACCTCCACTTAATTCTAATAATTCAGCAGGACTCGTCGTCCCGATACCGACTTTTCCATCAGCTTTAATCGTCACACTGTCTCCGAGACTTGATGTTCCAGTCTTAAATGTCATATCGCTATTAAGTGGTGCGGAGATAGAGTCCGTTGAGATTTCTATATTTGAAAGTGTAGAGGTTCCGCTCACGGTGAGGTCACCCGAGATGACAACCGCTTCATTCTGCGTTCCTCCGGCTCCATCGGCTTCTCCGTATACTGTCATGACAGGGGAGGAGTCGAGGGAGAAGTTGTAGCTTTGCTCGGTTCCCGCTGTTGGGGCAGAGGACACTGGCATGTTCACAAGCGTTACCGCGCCACTATCCTCGGTGAGTCCGAGCGTTCCGATATTAAGGTTGCCTCCGATTTCAATTTCATCATTGGCGTTCACCTTAAACATATTCACCGTACTTGTTCCGCTACTGTCAAGACCTGCAATCCAAACATTATTTGGCACTTGGATGTAGTCACTCGTGCCTTCCACGAGTCGGAGCATTTCCGTGCCTCCGGCGATGAGAGAGAGTTGGTCTCCTGCAGTAAGTCCAATCCCTGAGTTGGGATCGTTTCTATTTGGGACAAATGTTGGATTTGTAGAAGTAGCCGTTTCATTTAACACGGCTGGACCAGAAGAATTACTTGCAGAGAAGGTTCCTCCTTGAAAGAAGAATCTATTAGCAGCGGCAAGTGAAACGTACAATGTATCATCGGCATTCTCATAGAACCCCGTATCCCCATCCCCAAACGCTAACGCTGGCGTCCCCGCTGATCCGATAATCTCACTTGGTGAAATGATAATCTGTTCACTGCTTGCCGTTCCGGTTTCTACGAGTCGGAGCATTTCTTGTGAACCAGCGATGAGGGAGAGTTGGTCAGCGGTATTCCATCCGATACCTGAGTTGGTATCAGCAGAGTTTGGTCTTAACGTAGGGACTGTTGAGCTTACGCCAGTTTGCGATAATTGAGCCCCCTGACCTGATGTGGTTCTAAATGTATTTCCTATAAATTCCCATTTTTGCAGACCACCGATTGCAATCATTAATGAATCATCTGCACTTTCATAAATCCCCGTATCTCCATCTCCAAAACTCAGCGTTGGTGTCGCTGCATCGTTCTCCAGTGGGAGGTGGAGCTTTGAGGTTGGTGAGGTGATGCCGATTCCGACGTCTCCAGTTTTTGCAATAATCATCCGCTGGGCATAGGATCCTGCGTTATTTGTTTTGAATTGAATATCTCCACCGGTGTCCGTAAAGGCGGCTCCTGTGTTTGAATTTATTCCAATGACAGCATCCACTGTTGTTGCTGGGGATCGTGTGAATTCAAGATTATACGTACCAAGTTTTGCATAATAGGCAGCATTTGATCCTATAAGTTTAAGACTATCAGTAACATCAGTCGTATCAGTGTCGGTAATGAGAAGCTGTGGAGTGGTAGAACTTATCTCCAATTCAGCTCCCGGACTCGTCGTCCCGATACCTATGTTACCTCCATTTTCCATCAAAAACATATCTCCATTATCCTCTATTCTAAAGGAATCTCCTGCTCTGGTATAATCATAAATCCTAAAATCATTTACAGTACTTTTAGCAATAAGCCATTTAGCAGTCGTAGCATCATTTAAGGAAATTCCACTTTGTTCAACATTTCCATCCAATCCACTTCTTACCCTAATATAAGAATCATTATCATAACTATCAAAATGAGAAGCTTGTTCACCTGAAGATTCGTAAACATGTAACTTCGCCCCTGGACTCGTCGTCCCGATACCGACGTTACCGTCACTTGTTATTCTTAGTCGTTCATTATTAACATTATTTTCTGCTGTATAAAGAGCTAAAAAACTATCTGCATTATCTGCGGTTGATTGGTCTTGCTCTCTTCCAAAGAGAATCTTCCCATTATAACGATTAGCAGCGCGACTGATAATCTCATTTGTTTCGACTGCACTATCATCAATATCATTCTGTATCATAATAGATGCTGCACCTCCAGTATTTGCATTGATAAATGCTGCAATGGTTGCGTTGCTAGGGTCTCCACCTGAACCAACAACAAGGGGAATAGTTGGACTCACCGTCCCGATACCGACGTTGCCACTTCCATCAATAGTCATAGCGGATGTTCCATCTAAAACGCTTGCATTATCAAAGTGAAACTTTCCATCAGTTCTATCGACTCCAATTACAAAATCTCTTTGTGCTTGTGTTTCGAAACTAATAATTGAATCATCTCCGGATGCCGTTCCTTGATTATGAATATTTAGTTTCAAAGGATTTCCTCCGGCATCTAGTTTCAAATCTAATGAACTTTCTGGACTCGCCGTCCCGATACCAACTCGGCTCTGACTCACATCCACAAACAAATCAGTCGAATCCACTGCCAAATCATCCGCCAGCGTCAGTCCACCAGTCGCGGTGAAGTCCGTTCCTGCGGCTCCAATGTTAAAAATCTGATTAGAGTTCATATCCCAGTCTCCGTCGTAAGAGGTGTCTCCAGTGACTGACAAGGTTCCTTGAACCGTGAAGTTATCCGAGGTCGCATCTCCCAGCCAGACATCTCCATCGACCTCCAAGGCTCCCTTAATGTACACATCATCTACGGTTGTGGCATTCGCATTGCCGGTGTCATCTCCCACGGTCAATCCGGCAGTAGGGGAGGTGTCGCCGATTCCGACATTACCATCATTTGTAATAATCATTCTCTCAGTTAAATTATCATAATCATCCCCATCTGCAGTATAAAATAATAAATGCCCTCCACTACCTGTCCCAGCCCCATAAGGAATAATAGACGCCAAATACCCATCCGTATTAGTAAAATCAATTCTTCCCCCCTCCGCAGAATTAGTACCCTGCCCATCAACAGTTATCCCTTCCCAACTCCATTTCTTTCTATCCGTACTTGTTGAATCTTCATTAATTGCATGAACATACAACCCCTTTGTAAATGATTTTCCTTCAACATTTAATTTATATGAACCAGGAGTTGTCGTACCAATCCCAACATTCTGACTCCCATCAATAGTAATAACTGCTGTGTTCTCTGTTCCTAATTGTAGATTTGCAGTTGAAGTATCTGTATAAATCTTCATAGCCTCAGAATTATCTGAGGAGACTATGTAACCTAATCTTGTTGTTGTACTATAAAATTCTATACCCGGTGATCCTGATGATGCGTTAGCTTCTAGTCTTAATTCTGGGTTTGAAGATGTGACATGAAGTTCCCTAGCTGGTGCCGCCGTCCCGATACCGAAGTTTCCACCAGAATTAAAATAACTATCACCATCTGTTCCGGCATCTAATCTTATTATTGAGCTACCACCTCGGTACATAGTCAACACGCTATTGGCACTTCCGGCGTTCACCTTGAAGGCATCATTTCCGTCGTCCGTTTCCCTCAAGACGATACCATCATTAGAATCTGCTGGAATGATTGTGAGTTTATTTCCAGGACTCCCCGTCCCAATTCCCACATTCCCATCTGATTGAACAATAAATGTGTTCAACCCATCTCCTGTGTCGAGTTTTACTAATGCTGGATCTTTATACGCTGTCGCGCCACTGGCTCCAGCGGTGTGATTAGAATCAAGGGTGAGCGCCGTATTACTCGCAATCGCAGAAACGGTAAAGATTTCACTTCCAATCTTTATCGCATCTCCAACGGCGAGTTCTGTAGTAAACACTGTACTTGATCCCGCTAGAGCGGCGGAGCTTGCAGAGACCGTGACGGTTCCAGTGAGGGCAGTGGAGAGAGTTCCCTTGGTGTGGAGTTGAGCGGTAGGGGTGGTGGTGCCGATACCGATGTTTCCGGATGCATCAATTCTCATTCTTTCAGGAGTTGTTGAACCACTATCTGTTGTAGTAGAAAAAGTCAAACCTACATCTCCAGTAGCTTCAACTATGCTTCCTATTTTTGCATAATCTGTTGAAGAATCATTTCCAAAAATAATATCGCTTGTGTCTCCAATATTATTTAATGCATTTCCTATTCGAAGTTGTGAGCCTCCATCAATATTGTATAAATGTAATTGACTATCTGGACTCGTCGTCCCGATACCGACGTTGCCTGTTGTTGTCATTGTCAAAACATTCCCTGTGAATGATTGCCCTGTTCCTATTTTAAACTTATCACTATCTGAATTATCTATTCCAGTCGTCCACCGTGAAACCCCTGTTAATAGAAACTGAAGTACTGCATCTCCTGTACTTGCCTGCTCAATAGTCAATCCTGCAGTTGAATCAGTTGCGACACTACTTTCATAAGTACTTAATTTACTTATAGGACTCGTCGTCCCGATGCCGACGTTTCCGTCAGTTCCTTCAACATGAAGACCAACTAAACCTGCTTGTGTGTAAATTGTGGTGTCTGCTCCAACAGTTGAGGGCTGAATATAACCTCCTGTAGCAGTTACTCCTAAAGACCATGTAATTCCCCCTATATCTTGCAATCTTATAAATTCAGCCCCTGCATTTTGAATATGTAGTGCTACTTCTGGACTTGTTTGCCCGATGCCGACGTTTCCTGCGTTTTTAATCGTTACTAAATCATTCCATCCACCACCATTATTTTGTGATTGAAAAAATAAATCTGGTAAATTTCCATAAGAAGCACTTGATGAGCTTAATATTCTTATCCCATCATTTTGAGCAAGACCTGTTAACATTTCAATAGAATTTGAATGTCCTAAAGTCGCACTATCAACAGTATTTTTTAATCTTAATATTCCACCAACTCCTCCTGCTACACTATCATAGGAATGAATATCTCCCGCAACATCTAACTTCGCCCCTGGACTCGTCGTCCCAATCCCAACATTTCCACTAAAATAAGCTTTTTCTCCAGCATCATCATAAATAGAATATTCATAATCACTTCCTCCTGCACTTATTACATCCTTAATATAAATTCCAATTGCATTCCCTGTTGCTGATTGATGATGAGCTCCAAAAACCCCCCCAATAACGTTATATGCAGGAGCACTTCCATTTGCATATCCTCCAACCCCAATAGCAACACCATCATTTCCTGTCACACCCAACATCCCAAAAGTAGCATAAGAATCTGCTCTTCCAACAAAATCATCTGTTAAACTAACATCATAATTCCTCATATAAGCAGAAGTCGACCCTGCTCCCCGATAACTACCAATTCCAGAAGTAGACAAAGTTTCTGCCCCTCTTTGAACATAAAGTGTATCTGTTGGACTAGTAGTCCCAATCCCAACATTCCCCGTACTATGTTGTATATTTAAATTATCTGCACTTAAACTTGCAGTTCCTCCAATAGAAGTGTAGTCATCCTTAACTAAGAAATATCCTGCATCGTTATTATCTGCAATAGTGATATAAGAAGTGTCATCTGTGCTTTCAAATAATGCCATTGCATTATCTGCACGTCTAACGTGTAAAGGTTTTGAAGGACTCGTCGTCCCGATACCGACGTTTCCATCAGCTTTAATCGTCACACTGTCTCCGAGACTTGATGTTCCAGTCTTAAATGTCATATCGCTATTAAGTGGTGCGGAGATAGAGTCCGTTGAGATTTCTATATTTGAAAGTGTAGAGGTTC